>Ga0228711_1001104_pt1 | contig 38243 bp, 19 predicted proteins | sample MedpolnodulmetaG_2_FD_177996 | JGI IMG/M metagenome (GOLD analysis project Ga0228711, IMG submission 177996) | Root nodule microbial communities from Medicago polymorpha collected in Santa Monica, California, United States - brown nodules | ecosystem: Host-associated > Plants > Roots > Nodule...
AATCACTTAAATTTAAAAATGATTTTATAACATACTATTTTTTGCAACTCGACCTTTTTGGGTGCTCTTAGTAACACCTGACATTTGAACAACCACACCCCAACATACCTATAAAATATCCAAATTGAATCATACATGATATAAATATTTGTTATTGGTCAATTAGTTTAGAGCATGTGTAACCTTTCTTTTCTCTTGTAATGAGAGAGTAATTCAAAACGAGAGGATTGTATCGATATACAAGTAAACTTTAATGATAGGATAATCATAAAAGTTATCTTTTGTAGAATTTCAACATGAACGGATCTAAATCTGTATCATGACATTTGCTTATGCTGAGCACTGTCATTTCTTTGATTTTCATAAGATGCATGGTGTTCAAAATGAATTTCATAATCACTTAAATTTAAAAATGATTTTATAACATACTATTTTTTGCAACTCGACCTTTTTGGGTGCTCTTAGTAACACCTGACATTTGAACAACCACACCCCAACATACCTATAAAATATCCAAATTGTTCATAGAGTGATGATATTTGAATAACTATTTTGGTACAATTTTTAAGGACAACATTGTCATTCTCTTTTTTTATTGGGCAAAAACAATCAGAATGTGAGTATGAGAGAGAAAGTTGTACAAAAGTTGTACCAAAATGGTTGTACACATGTTATTTCTCCGGTTCCTAATCACTTTTAGAAATGTGCTTTCGAAAATAATTTATGAAACAAAAAAGTGCAATAATGAATACCTAATAAGTGTCCTAAGAGTACATGTTGAGGAATCAAAAAATAGAAATATTATCTTGGTCATGAGTAAATATTTTTTAGAATATTTTACATATTTCTGCACAATTTTATTCAAAAATTCAGAAATTAAATTGAAAATAGGGACCAAAAATAGTGATTGAAAATTGTATAGGGACTAAAAATGGAAAGAAAATTTTAGAGGGATTAAAACGAAAAATTGGTATATTTGTAGGGTAAAAAACATATTTAATAAAAAAAAAACTTATAAATAAGTAGCAGGTGTCGTTTTAGGTGAGAAGAATAGCGATAGTTGACTTGACGGGTTGATGTTGATGTATAAAGGCCCGACCCATAAGGCCCAACGCAAAACCCATCTGGACATACACCGCCGAGAAATAGTGAATTCGTCCACAATAAGATCAAAGCACGCGCCAACGATTACTAGTTTAGGGTTTCAAAATTAACTCACCATTGCAGAGCTTCTAATTCGACTTCGATTTCACTTCCAATCAGGTACCTTCGTTTTCCTCTCTTAAGCTCTAAATATTGCTCAAATCTTTCTACTATGTCACTTGATTTTCTTTTCCTTTTCTTATTCTTATTTAAATTTCACAAACTAAATAGAACAATCATGTTATGTTAGTTCATTGTTACGTAGCATAGCTTTTTTATGATAATCATGATTTTTATTAATTTTTTTGGTTTCATTTTGTAATGTTTAAGTTCATGTTTGGATTACGGTTTGCACCTCACAAACCTCAACCTGTGGTTAAACTGAGTTTATTGCAAAATTATGGTGCGTTTGTTCTACCTTAACAGTTTAAAAAAAAATTGAAGCAATTTCTGTTTGTTTACTTGTACAAAAAAAAATCACTTTAATTTTTTTTTAACTGGTTAATGTGTTACTTTCCTTTTTTTGAGAAAAAGAAATAGATTTTGGAAAAGGCTAATCCCAATAGCTTTTCATTTTAGAGTCAAAAATGATTTTTTAAAACACCTGAACAAACCTTTCAAATGACAAAAGTGATATTTTTTATTAAAAAAATAAATAGATTTTTTTTTCTGAAAAAATCCTAAACAAACGCACCCTTAACTTGTTTTGCAAAATCACATTGGTTTACATTTAGACATGGTTCTTAAATCTCAAAAATGGTTTGAGCATAATCAAGAAAAAAACGTTTACTTAGGGTTGTTTGCGAGTTGGATTTTGGAGGGGAAGACTTTCAAATAAATATTAAAATATAGACTTAACCCTTATTCTCCTATCAAACCATGGTTTGCAACCCATTATCCAAACATGCTATGAGCTTAATTGTATGATATATTGTTGTTTAAAGTTGAATCTCCTTTATTGTAAATATGTATGTTTTATTTTTTTTTTATTTGTAAACATGTGGTTCAGTTTCTTATTTGTTATTTTTGTTCCTTTCCCCACTCTTCCTCTGTGTATATTCGTCTCCTGACAAATAGTTATACCACAATTTAACTGGCCAAAATTTTCTGGGAAACTCTCGGCATCTTAATTTCGAGAAACTCTGAAATTCATTTATTTTGTTTTAGGTCTTTGAGAGGCCTTTTGAGTATTGTTATCCTCTTGATTTTTCATTCAGAATTCTATCTTGCCTGTCTTTCTTACTTTTGTTGCTATGCTACTCCTTGGTCCATACCTCATGGAACAGTTTCAATCAAAATTCTTACTCTGCTATTCCATCTGGCCACTCATATTGTTTCCACCTTTCCACATTTGCAAACTCTCTTCTTTGTATGCTTCTGGCTTCTGTGCTTCCTTCATAGTTGCCCCGCAAGCTTGCTTTTCTAGATTCATAGAATGCCCGGGACAAGACAAAAAGATGCAATGGCCCGAAATCCAGAGTCACCAGGGGGAAACAGTGAACCTGAAAAACCCACAGATTCTGGTGAGCAGGTAGATCTTGATGGGGACAATGATCAAGAGGAATCAAGCGAGGAAGAAGTTGAGTATGAAGAAGTAGAGGTGGAGGAAGAAGTGGAAGAGGAGGAAGAAGAGGAGGAAGAAGAGGAAGAAGTAGAGGAAGAGAGTAAGCCCTTAGATGAAGAAGATGAGGCTGACAAAAAGAAACACGCTGAGCTTCTTGCGCTTCCACCTCATGGTTCAGAGGTCTACATTGGGGGAATTCCTCATGAAACTTCTGAAAAAGATTTAAGGGTCTTTTGTCAATCTGTGGGAGAAGTGGCAGAGGTAAGATAAATGAAATTCTTCTATACTTTTTCCCCCTTTTACATGACTGTCTGAACCAATTGACTTTTGTATAGGTAAGGGTTATGAAGGGGAAAGAAGCAAAAGGTTATGCTTTTGTGACCTTCAAGACAAAGGAATTAGCATCTAAGGCTCTCGAGGAGTTGAACAACTCTGAATTCAAGGTATTTTGGCGCACTTAACTATTGCCATTTTCTGTAATATTTGGTGTTTATACTATTAACTGATTATTAACAAGTCATGAATGTGTGTCTATTTTTAGTTTGTTTGTCTTTTTATTTCTAAATATTTTATCCATTACGCTGGCTGCATGTAGTGTCATGATCTGAATTAAGTCACTCCTTTCTGCGTTTCCAGGGAAGAAAAATAAAGTGCTCACCATCTCAAGTTAAGCATCGGTTATTCATTGGTAATGTTCCTAAAGAGTGGACTGTAGAAGATATGAAGAAGGTTGTTGCCAAGGTTGGCCCTGGAGTCATTTCGGTGGAACTGTTGAAGGTTTGCCAACAATTTTTCTATTATATGTTACGTTGCTTGATTTAACATGTGTTGTTTAATGCCTTTCCTTTTTTTGTTACTTAAACTATGAAGTGTGTTGTATGTTGGGTAATATTTGCCTTGGCTACTTGCATGTTGGGTAATATTTGCCTTGACCTAGCTAGCTGTTTCATATTTACAGGATCCACAGAGTTCTAGCCGTAATCGGGGATTTGCTTTTATTGAGTATCACAACCATGCTTGTGCAGAATATTCAAGGCAGAAGATGTCAAACTCAAACTTTAAACTTGACAATAACGATGCAATAGTGAGCTGGGCTGACCCAAGGAATTCTGAATCATCATCATCCGCTCAGGTGACCTATTACATGAGTTTTATACCAAAGATTTAAATTTAAAATTTCGTAAATCACTTCCCGCAAGTTATTAAAGAGAAAAAACTTAAGTGTAGGTTGTTATATCTGTGTTTGTGTGTGGCTGAATGGAATGCATCCCATCAAGTTCCATATTATTCGACTGCCATATTTCAAACATTCCCAGCAACATAACCTATTCTACTTCCATTTTACTCCACCCCACCCCTCTTTTCAATCTTAACCTAGGCATAGACAGTAGCAGAAGGTAAAAGGAAAGTACAACCCCCTTCAACTTTGCTCTAAGTACACTTTAGTCATGTAATTTTCAAAATGTGCAGGAACTTTCCCCAACTTTCAATTGTGCACATTACCCTAAATGGCTAAAACCATTGGCTTTGTCAATTTTTGGACAAAAATCAGGACGTACCAGTCACTTGACATGAAAAAAAGAGGGGTACATGAATGGCCGATGTAGGCAATTTGGCCAACGTAACATTATAAAACCCACTTTGACATTAAGGACACTGAGCTTTGAAAAATGAACAATTTTCACAACCCTGAAATTCCCTTGCGGTTTATGGCTTCCAACAGACTTTTTCTAATACGTATCATGGATCTCCAAGAACATCATCAACTGTCAAAGGACAAAATTGTCATGCCGATCACTTGCTGACATTTTGACATGTTTCTTTAATGTCATGTGACAAATTGAAGTTTTGGGATATTCTTCCATTTATTGAAAGTGTACTGAAGTTTTTAATTTGTTTTAGTTAGAATAAATTTAGAAACAAATTGGATGTATTGTGCCATTTTTACCTTAACCTTAATAATGGATCACTAGTAAATTGCTAGGTTACATGATCTTAATTATCATGGCATACAGCACTGCTTGATGCTCTATTTTTCCATTCTGTTGCCAACATTAATGTTTGCTTTCTGCGTATTTCGAAGAAGCGAAATCTTTGGTTGTATTTCATTTTATATTTTTTACTGTCTTTTGCCTATTTGCAGCTGCAGTTAGTTGAACCAAATGGTGTACTTTCCCATTGTTCCTAATGAATTATTGATTTCTTTTTCTAGTGCATAAGCTGTAAATTGAATTATTCATACTTAATAAGTTTTATAACCGTGACCTGGTGCTTAGTACAGGTGAAAGCAGTATACGTAAAGAACCTTCCAGAAAACATAACTCAGAATCGTCTTAAAGAGCTGTTTGAACATCATGGAAAGATCACAAAAGTGGCTCTCCCTCCTGCTAAAGCTGGACAAGAAAAGAGCAGATATGGTTTTGTTCACTTTGCTGATAGGTCAAGTGCAATGAAGGCATTGAAGAATACGGAGAAGTATGAAATTGATGGTACTTTTTCTTTCCCTTTTTGAATACTATTTTTCCAATCTATGTTTCTTAATGACAGTGAACTGATAACCATCAAGTTTTCTGGAATGGACAGGTCAAACTTTGGAATGCTCACTTGCTAAGCCACAAGCAGATCAGAAGTCATCTGGTGCATCAAATTCATTCAACTCTGCTGTACTTCCTGTGTATCCATCTCCTCTTGGTTATGGTATGGTTGGAGGTGGATACGGTGCTGTTGGTGCAGGATATGGTGCTGCTGGCTTTGCATCGGTAACTTGCTCTTTACCTTCTAGTTTTAGTCTCTTTTGCATTCAGTATTCTCAAAAAAATGAGGGTTGTGGCCTAGGCCAAGAAGATGCTTCCAATCAGTACATTGGCTACAATGATGTCTCACCTTCAGAAGAAACATAAAAATTCTAATTGCAACTCGTGAAAGTTTTATCCAGTTGGGTGATTTATGTTTTGAACTGTATCAATTTCACTGGCTGTAAGTGGTTCTGAACTTTCCGTGAATTGTTTCTTCAATTGAGTGTTGACGGGCTTATGTTCCCTCCCCTCATCATCAGGTGAAAGAGGTTAACATCAATTCTTGGATTTAGTGTCTCTTGATTAATTATCAGTTATATTGATATTTAAGTGTTCATTTTCGAAATTTCAATGGAAAGAAAATAGTTCATTCTATTGAATATCTTTATGCGGCAAATAAGAAAGAGAAAATTCATTTATTAGCTTTATTAACACTAAAAGAACTTGGTGCTTATATGGTCCTATCTCTCTGTCTCGCTGATAAGAGGTCATTAAATGTGCAGCCACTGATGTATGATCCGGGAGCAACTCCTGCTGGCATGACAATGATGCCAATGCTTTTACCGGATGGAAGGATTGCATATGTATTGTAAGTGTCATCTTTGTTTTTCTAGTTTTTTATTTGTTTATGCTCTTGCATGGTTAGGATGATGTATTATATTGTTCCACTAGCATAACAACGGCTCCATCTATAGTTGAGTTTCTATCTTCTTGTTTGTGACTGTAGGCAACAGCCAGGTTTGCAACAGCCAGGTTTTCAACAGCATGCTCCATCACCAGTATCCCGGCATGGTAGGAGTAGTGGTGTCAGCTCAAGTGGTGAAAAACGCAGTAACGATAATAACCGTAATCGTGGTCATGGCCGATATAATCCTTACTAATGTAATTGTTCCTACTGGTTACCTCCCCCAAAGCCGAAAATTAATGTGGCACGTATGAGAAAATTTGCAGAACAGGCATAGGTAAAACGAATTGTGTAAAATGTATATTTGCTAAAACTATCACCTGCTGCCTGGCATTTTTTACCCTTATCTTTTCCTATGATGGGAAACAATATATTAAGCAAGATATAATCTTACTCCCATCCGTAGGCTTAGAGCAGTGGCGATGACTCACGGTACTCAACTGGTTCAAACAAATAGGTGCCGTGATGAAGTTTTTTTTTTATTCTTGTAATTTGTAAGGTTAATAGATACATCTACTTATTTAAGTCTAAAATTCGTGCCAATTTTGGCAGGCTGGTTTAACTTAAAAAAAAGTCTAAGATTCAGTTTTGTATCTCCATGAGTTTTTCATAGAATACAAATCCTATGAAGGGTAAGAAGAAATCAATCATAATACCAATGAAATATGTGAGATATAAGAACGGTTCCTCTTAGGTTGGTGGTTTGTGATGCATGCATACTTGTCGTTACACAATTTCAAGCATGCATGCATCACAAACCACCAAACTAAGAGAATTGGTCTAATATCTCACGTTTCATTGGTATTACGGATCTAAAAAGATTGACTACAAGTTATTTAAGTGTTTGAAGTGCTGAACCAGTAGTTAACATATTTGATCCATGATTTTAAGCTGTTATTTAGAAATTCAATTTTTTTATTTTTAATATTAACATTCTATTTAAGGAAAATATAATTAACATTGTTAGATAGTCCTTTTCAAAAAACATTATTTAATAGAACAAATCTATTTCAGTCCTAGTGGTTTACTATGGTATTCCAGAGCATTTTATGGTAATATTTTATAGAATTTGTCCTAGTGGTTTACAAGAACATGTCATGTTTGCAAGTGTAGTTTATTTGGGGAGCTAAAAAACATTGAAGCAATTATGAGAAGTTACCCGAATTGATTTAGGAAATTAACAACCACTAATTTGACAAACATTTTCATGTATAGAAGAATGTCATGTTCTATAATAGCTTTTTTAAACTACTTAGCTCAATTAATAGAGATATTGTATAATATATCTAATTCTAGATACCTCATTTATTCACCTTAAAAATATAAATTTTTGATCATTAGCTACTTGAAAAAAAAAAATTGCCTTTTGACGTCATTTGTCCAAAAAAAATTGTCGTGTGATATTACATGCTTTATTAAAAAAAATTCTTGACGTCATTTGTTAAGCTTTTCTTTTTCTTTTTTTACTCCAAAAAAAAAAACTCTTGTTAAGCTACTCCGTAGACATCATATTCAATTTGACCGTCAATTTAATGGCAAAAGTTATGGTGCATAAGTCATTTCCTTATGTGCATAAACACTTCACAACCATCAGATTTTTTTCATTTTGTGTTTGTCATTTCTCTCTCTACTCTTTTGAAAAACAGATTTTCTCTCACACTCTATCTAAGAAACTGATATGGAATGAAGCTTCATCTTCTACACACCTCCGGCGCGGTGGCCGGCCGCCCTTGGGCAGCGGCGCCGCCGCCGGAATAGTAGGAAATGGCTCCGATTACAATTTTTTTCACTTTTAAAAATCTTTTTCCTTCTATAATCCAAATCCGGACTCGGTTTTCAGAGATAAACAACCAAACAGTGTAGATCTAGGTTTTAACTTTGTTCCCATTCCTTTCGTTTTCGTTTGGTTTCCTTCTTCTTCTGCTCCTTCACCGCCGCTTTCTTCTCTGCTTTCTTTGCTTCCGATCTCTGTTGTCTCGCTAGCTTATTCTTCGTGTTTTTGGGGAGTTCTGAAGTGGGTTGTGATAGTTCTGGGTTTGGAGGTGGAACTGTGGATTCGGGTTCGTGATTTTCACCATAACTGCATGAAAACTGCTGGAAACCATTAAGTACATCTAATGGTTTTGGAGTACAACTGCTGGAAACCATTAAGTACATCTAATGGTTTTCGACAGCAAAATGGTTTTGACATTTCGGTACGGTGACGATGACGACGATGATGATGAACGACGATGTTGATGATGAGATTGAAGATTCTGGAAACCATTACCACAACAAAATGGGTTTGGAGTACAACTCACAGAAACCATTTCCACAGCAAAATGGTTTTGGCATTCCAGTACGGTGATGATGACAGTGATGATGATGAACGACAATGTTGATGATGAGATTGAAGATTTTGGAAACCATTTCCACAGCAAAATGAGTTTGGAGTACAACTCACAGAAACCATTTCCACAGCAAAATGGTTTTGGCATTCCGGTACGGTGATGATGACGGTGATGATGATGAACGACGATGTTGATGATGAGATTGAAGATTCCAGTGGTGATGATGATGAACGACAGTGATGATTCAGTTTGTTTTCGCGTTTGGTTCGTTTTGTTTTGTTTTGCTTGGTTTTCTTTGGGGTGTAGGAAGCAATTATGTTGGGATTTATGCATGGTGCATAAGGATTTCCTTATGCACCATAACCGCTCCCGTATTTTAAATTTCTTATAAAAAAAAAGTAATTTCAATTTAACATCTAATATATTTTCTTGGTAAAAAAAAAGTGCACTACCTCCGTCCGAAAGTTTCTTCTTTGTCCATTATTAAGACTCCTTTTAAAGTTTAAAGTGCATTAATATTTTTTTTATCAAGATACCTTTATTTATACCGTTAAAACGGACTACAATTTTCAATTTGGGAGGATCAAAAGTGATTATAGAGGTTGTAGATTTATTTTAACATGTTTGGATGATTTAAAGGAGAGTTGATTTTGCTTGTAAAATTGATTTTACTTGAAGTTAAAATTTGTAGTTTTTGGCTCCTACAATTGATTTTAGCCTTGAATTTATTGTTTTTTTTAGAAGAATCTTGAATTTTTTTTACATAAATGCATCCGAACATAAATCTTTTACATTCAACTCACGTTCAGAATCAATTTTACGTAATCAATTCACTTAAAATCAATTCTTTTCACCACATGAGCAAACATACACTATAACTTCAAAATAAAATGTCACGAACAGGATAGAACATGCCAAACACATGCTTAGCGTAGGTTTAGCCAATTTGAACTCATAAGGAGTAAAACATGGGAAAGAGTATTCTATTGCCTTTATGACACTCCCTGAATGACTCAAGGAAGGTTTATGTTTAGAATTCCGTCATGATACATTTTCAACATTTGAAACAAAGCTATTATTGAATTGGTAAACAGATGAAACTCGATTATGCTTGAATAAGTAAATTAAAAATAATTGAAATAATATCACCACAAATATATAATTGAAATATTAAGATGTGCTCACAATAAGTAATTAAATATATAGATTAGTAGTATGAACTATGAAGTATAAATAAACTCTAATGTTCCACAAAAGCATTGCAGGAGAAAAATCTTGAAATTCAGGATCTTCAAAGACAAAATAACCAAAGAGATAAATATTTTAGCTTCCTCCTCACAGATATCCATTCCTTCACATATTAACTTCCTATGTACAACCTTCAAATAGGTTTTGCTAATTAACTGTGAACTCTGAACCTGTGACATGAAAGGACCACATTCTTCATGAAGAATCGCAAAGAACTGGAGAGGCTAAATCCAAATGCTGTACTCAAACATAGATATCATGTTAGACAACAACGTTCCTAGTTCCTACACGACAAGCAGGGAAGCCAATTAGCAAAACAGTAAAGAAAAAGATATGATCAATCAGGCAACATGTTTAACAACAGCTAAATAATGTCATAGTTCAAGTTGACAAACAAAGATCAATTTCCCCAAGTCCTCATTTGAAAATAAGATATAAATAATCATAACAGATTGATCCAACCATTTGATCAAACAGGCAACATGTTTAACAAACAGCTAAATAACCATTTAGCAATCATATACCAGTTCAGCACTGACTAGAGAAGACAAAATGTTCCGACTAGGTTTTCCAAGCTATCAAGGATGGAGGTGTGTGGGTTTTCATCAACGCCCGCAAGGGTATTCCATAAAATAAGGAGAGAGTCAAAGCTCACAACTTACTAACAACTTTCACACCCAACTTTTTATAAAAAAATATTAAGTTTGTATAAATTAGTATTTAACTTCAATCGAGATTATGGATTCTGATGCACACACATAACTTTCTATGATGGTCACTTCACCAATTTTCACAACAAACTAGTGCTCTCGTTTAATATGACTAGTGTATCATGTGTAAATAAATACGTGCACGCACACAATATAATTTCGTAGTTTAAGTTTAACCTCTAACTCTTACCATTTTTCATTTCCAAAACTAAGGATCGTGAGCATTTGATTCAAATCACAAGTAAAGCATAAACCAGTAGCTCCATAAATGTTTACAGCCTAATAAAGCATGTATCCAATAGTTATAATATGTAGAATAGTTATAATATGTATAGTCTCAAGCTTCGATGCCAAAAAGAAATGCTCTACACAAAACTGATTTTGTAAATGCTTACTTGCTCCACTAATTTTTTTTTTATTTTTTTTACATCCAGCCAGTAAAGTCTTTTGGTGGTTCAATCCAGAAGTTCTCAAAAGTATTTGGTTCTACCCTGTCACGACACTGTTCACTGGGATAATATCTACGGTCATCAAGAGAGAATGATATGCAACGCTTTCCATAGAAACGGACTTTAGGGAAGTAGACACTGTTTCTCATTATTCCAGTGACGTAAGTCCTAGAATGAGATGACAAAAAACTAGCAAAAAGTGTCACTCCCTCTAGTGTTCTCACCTCTTTCCATTCCATTAGTGTCAGATCTAACTTGAAAATTATTGGGTCTTCATCACAACATATATGAACTACAAATATATTTCCTTTATGCTCTATCATAAATTTCCCTTTCGACCAGTTTTTGGCAGTAGAACTCTCTGCTAGGCATTTGGGCGGAGGTACTCCGAGAACAGTCCAAGTACGTTCAAGTGGGTCAAACACCCCTAGCCAACCTCTGTCGCTCAGACAATAAAATAACCCATTAGAAAAGACAAGCTTATCGCACATGCTACATGAGAGTACCGCGTCATAATTAACAGTGGTCCATTCTTTTTCCCCAGGATAACACGTGCTTATAGCTACAACACTAGAACCAACACGTCTGAAAATTAATATAACACATCCAGTTGATGTTGGAGCACAAGAGAAGGCAGCAATTTGATATGTCCTGTCAAACCTTGGCAGTGTGATCAGATCCCTAGTAAAGGGATTAAAGAGAGAAAAAATGTGATCTCTGTTCAACCCCCGCCAGTTCTGCCGGTTTAGCAATAACCAACCATCTTTTGTATAGCAAACACGACATCCATCCAACTCTGGCAACTCAAGGGAATAGGTCTTACGCTGCACAGGGTCATAGAAATCATAACAATTACCCTTTTTTGGGAAATACATAAGCCAAGGTGATTGGTCCACTACACGTACAGAAGTGGCAACGGAACACCATCTCTTGCAAACAGCTGAAGCACGAATATTATCCCCAACATCCAAACGAGACAAGAACAATTCCAAGACTTCAGCAGGGAGATCGGCCCATGTTTGCAGCTCCAAATTGTCGCTTTTTACCTCAGCAGTAGCTCTTCTATTGTCTTTGGTTCTACTTAATAAGATAAGTATTAGATATAAATATGCAAGACTAAAGTTGTAAAATTCAAGAAATGAAGTTAGCTAGCACGAGCAGGAAAATTAAAAAATTCAGAACTTCTTCACTAGAATAAAAATCCATCCCACCAAATATGTTTATCAATCTAAACTGTCAAATGAAAAGTAAACAGAATAGTAACAGTGGCCTTGACTTTGAACGAATGTACATGTAAACTCCACAATCGTCAACTTAAAAATGTTTGAGTTAATTCACAGTGTAAACAATATGAAATATAGATGAAACATGAAAAATTTGACCCAATTGGAGATAGAAATCATACATTTATCCATTATTATCACTTAACAGTAAGCACAACCATTATTAAACCAAAAAATTGAAGTTAGTGCAACCAATTAATTGTTGAACAAAATTGAGAGTGGTAAAATATATATAAACCCTAGCAATAATAATAATATGTATGGGATTAGGTTAGGGATGAAGAGAAGAGAAGAGAAGATAACTTACGATGATTTCGACTTTTTTTTCCTTTTCCCCGACATCATGCGAAGAATGTTGAGTTGCTATTCTACCAAAACGGCAAAATAAAAATGTTATGAAGTGAAGGCACGTTGAGAGCACGTGCGAGTGAGCCCAATTTTCCCAAGGCTATGTTTGATTTCACCAAATTAACCCTTTCAGTGACCTACGCAAGTACTCACTCCATAGAGACTCATCCAAATTCCAATGCTGGTAAGTGTACTAACTCTCGAGGTATCGCAATAAGTACATTCCTTGTATACAAGTAATAATTTTGTGATTCACACTTCTTATATACACACTTGAGTTGAACTATTGGTATTGACTTAGAGACCTAAGAGTGTCATCTTTTTCAAGGTCTCAAGTTCGATTATCTTTAGTGTCAATTTAGATGGATTAATTTAACTTCTTCTGAAAAAACAAACATACAAGTAAAAAATATAAACTATAAGTAAAAATCTACATTCATTTCTCCCATTACAAAGAAAAATTAGGTATTTGTATGAAAAACAAATAAAGTAAAAAATAATATGAGTATGAGAGAGATGAAATTGTCACAAATTTTTTTACAAATTGGATGTTTAAATATCATTTCTCTATTATTATTATTATTATTATTATCAAGACACGTTAAATAATACACTTGTTGCAAAATATATTATATTAAAAACTAATATTATAGAATGACCGATTACACTTTGAAATAATTAGTTTGACCAATTTTTTTTGAGCTAATTAGTATTAAAAAAATTAAAATCAATTATAATAAAATAAAATAAATAAGTAGTATTAAAATACATGTATATAGTTTGATTCAGGTTGTTCGGTTTTAAAAAATCAAATAAAATCTTATCTAAACGGTTTTCACAAAATAACATCTAAACACATCCAATAGTTTTTTATTTTATGCAATTTTTTATTTATTTAGATCGATTTGCAATTTTTTATTTATTTAGATCGATTTGCAGTTTTAATTTCGATCGTTTTGGATTTAAAGACCCCCTTAGATTCATTATTAGATCACAGTCTTAACAAATTAAGTATTAATATTTGTTTAAAAAAAAGAAACTTGATTGAGTCAAATTGTTAATTATTACTAGCCTTCAAGTGTAGCAACACAAATAGAATACTCTTATAACAAAAAAAATAAAAATAGAATACTCTTCCCATTGTTTTACTCATATAATGAACTTATAGTCTTTATTGGCAACACTTGTTATGTATACTTCACAATAAAATGTCCCCAGCAGAATAGAACATATACCACACATACGTTAAAACTGAAGTCCACCATGACATATTTGCAACATTCAAATGAAGTTGGTAAATGAACGGAACTCGAAGACTAATAATAAATGAAATACTAAACCGACCAACCGAGCTCAAAATAAAAGATTAAATCTATAAATTAGAAGTCTAAACTCTAATTTCCAGCTAAACAATGTTGGAGAAAATCTTGAAATTTAGGATCCGCAAAGACAATAACCAAAGAAGCAAATCTTCTTGTCTCCTCCTTACAGACATCCATTCCTTCATATTCATCTGTTTTCATGCTTGCAAATAAGTTTTACTCATTAACCCCTACAGCCAATGAGCAGTAACGATTAACTCTAAACATGTGAGATGATATATCCACTTGCTGAATCAAAATGCTGCATTCAAACATAGATATCTTGTTAGACAATGATCTTCCTCCATATACGAAAAAACAGAGAAAGTTTTACTATGCTCAAATGTCTATTTCAATTTGACAAACCAAGATCAATTTCCCCGATCCTGATTTAACAAACAGCTAAATAACCATTTAGCAATCATATACCAATTCAGCACTGAGTTTTTAATGAAATATACAAATAGGCAACATGTCTCAACTAGCTTTTCAAGCTATCAGGAATGGAGGTGTTTGGGTTTTAATCAACCCTCCCAAGGGCATTCTATAAAATAAGGAGGGAGAGTCAGAGTCGAAGTGATTTACTGACAAACGGGTTTTGCAAGTAAAATTCAGTTATAATATGAGAAGGTAACAAGGTAATGCAAAGCTTACAACTTGACAAATTTCACACCCATATTTTTATAAAAAATATTTAAGCTTGTATAAATAAGTATTTTCCTTTAATCGAGATTATTGATTCTAATGCACACACATGACTTTGTCTATGATGGTCGTCACTTCAACCATTCTCACAACAAACTAGTGTTCTCATTTAATATGACTCATGTATTATGTTTAAATAAATACATGCACGCACCCAATATAATTTCGTAGTTCAAGTTTAACCTCTAACTTTGACCATTTTTCATTTTCAAAACTAAAGATGATGAACATTTGACTGTAATGATGCACTTGTAATATTCCGTAGCAAAGTTGTACTCTGTCAGAAATGCACATTCAACTGGACTCAGTACCAACAACAATGGACAGGCTACTAAAGCACATGTAACCGTTCGAAAAACCTTAAGATTTGCATATGACTCAGCAAGAATAAGATTGCATGCATCATGGAAAAATTATCATGTAGCTAAGAGAAGACTAAGAAAATCTAGGAAAAATTTGAACATGTATAAACAAAATCACAAGTGAAGCATAGACCAGTAGCTCCATAAATGTTTACAACCTACAAAAGCATGTATCCGATAATTATAGTATGTAGTCTAAAACTTCAATGACAAAAAGAAATGCTCTGGCCAAAATAGATTTTATAAATGCTTACTTGCTCCACTAATTTTTTTTACATCCAGCCAGCAAAGTCTTTTGGTGGTTCAATCCATAAGTTCTCAAAATCATTTGGTTCTAATAAGTCAAGACACTGCTTAGTGGGATAATATCTATGGTCATCAAGAGAGAATGATATGCAACGTTTTCCACAGAAACGGACTTTAGGGAAGTAGACACTGTTTCTCATTATTCCAGCGGCGTAAGTCCTAGAATGAGATGGCAAAAAACCAGCAAAAAGTGTCACTCCCTCTAGTGTTCTCACCTCTTTCCATTCCTTTAGTGTCAGATCTAACTTAAAAATTACTGGGTCCTCCCCACAACATATATGAACTACAAATATATTTCCTTTGTGCTCTATCATAAATTTCTCTTTCGACCAGTTTTTGGCAGTAGAACTCTCTGCTAGGCATTTGGGCGGCGGTACTCCGAGAACAGTCCAAATACATTTAAGTGGGTCAAACACCCCTAGCCAACCTCTGTGGCTCAGACAATAAAATAACCCATTAGAAAAGACGAGCTTATCACACATGCTACAGGAGAGTACCGCGTCATAATTAACAGTGGTCCATTCTTTTGCCCCAGGATAACACATGCTTATAGCTACAACACAAGAACCAACATGTCTTAAAATTAATATAACACATCCAGTTGAGGTTGGAGCACAAGAAAAGGCAGCAATTTGATATGTCCTGTCAAACCTTGGCAGTGTGATCAGATCCCTAGTAAAGGGATTAAAGAGAGAAAAAATGTGATATCCACCAAACCTCCGCCAGTTCTGCTGGTTTAGCAATAACCAACCATCTTTTGTATAGCAAACACGACATCCATTCAACTCTGGCAACTCAAGGGAATAGGTCTTACGCTGCACAGGGTCATAGAAATCATAACAATTACCCTTTTTTGGGAAATACATTAGCCAAAGTGATTGGTCCACTACACGTACAGAACTGGCAACCGAACACCATCTCTTGCAAACAGCTGAAGCACGAATATTATCCCCAACATCCAAACGAGACAAGAATAATTCCAAGACTTCAGCAGGGAGATCGGCCCATGTTTGCAGCTCCAAATTATCGCTTTTTACCTCAGCAGCATCTCTTCTATTGTCTTTGATTCTACTTAATAAGATAAGTATTAGATATACATGTGCAAGATTGAAGTTGTAAAATTCAAGAAATGTAGTTAGCTAGCACTAGCAGGAAGATTAAAAAATTCAGAACTTCTTAACCAGAATAAAAATCCATCCCACCAAATATGTTTATCAATAATCTAAACTCTCAAATGAAAAGTAAACAGAACAGTAACAACAGTGGGCTTGACATTGAACGAATGTACATGTAAACTCCACCATCATCAACTTAAAAATGTTTATGAGCCCATTCACAATAAAGCTAGGCATGGTGTAACCAATATGAAATATAGATGAAACATGAAAAATTTGACCCAATTGGAGATAGAAATAATACATTTATCAATTATCATTTAAAAGTAAGCACAAGCATTATCAAACCAAAAAAATTAAAGTTAGAGCAACCAAATTGTTGAGCAAAATTGTAATAAATTGAGAGTGGTATGATATATGTATGGGGTTAGGGATGAAGAGAACTTATGATCACGATTTCGACTTCTTTTTCCTTTTCCCCGACATCATGCGAATCTTGAGTTGCTTGCTTGTTTGCTACCCAAAACAGCAAAATAAAAATGTTAAGGAGTGAAGACACGTGGAGAGCACGTGCGAGTGAGCCCAATTTTCCAAAGGCAATGTTTGATTTCACCAAATTAACCCTTTCAGTGTACTCACTCCAAGCATAGAGTCTCATCCAATCCAATGGTAGTAAGTGTGCTCACTCCAAATAATAATTTTGTGATTCACACTCCTTATGTATAAGTAAAAATTGATACACCAATTGACATGCTTTGTGCACTTGCATTGTGTACATTATGAAAACCTAGCTTAAGAATAAGCTAAACGATTCGGATTTTGGTATGTGATTTGATCATGTTTTGGGAATGATCTCAAGGGTGTAATCTATAGTTTTTTGTTTTGTCTATGTTTCCGTCTTTCTATAAATGACCTGGGATCATTTACAGTGGAGGATGCGCATATCCTAACACTAGTCAAATATTCTGTTTGAAGACCTTAATTCGATTGTTTTGGGAGATAAGGACAAGAGGGCGGGCCAGATTATTGGTCCTATCTGAATTATGGTGGTGCATACATAACTGGGTAAAAAGAAAAAAAACTATTACTTTTCAAATAGATGTATATCTTATAGAATAATGTTATAAATTCATGTAATTGTTGCTTCTGTGGAACGTAGTTTTCTAAAATTAAAATTGATAAAATCTTTACTAAAATCGATAATGTTTCACCAAAGATTAAAATGGTTAACCCAATATCACTTGAATCCAACACCGAAAATGTAGTTGAATCCAACACTGAAAATGTAGCAGTGTTAAATTCATTGAGTGAGAGTTTTGACACTCATTGAATTCATACCTGGCTTGAGAGACTATTGTCTTCAATTGCACAGAGAAGACACTCATTTGGATGGCAATGGGTACCCAATGGATAGGGTACTATAGTACCCTTCCCCATACCCGCGTTTGTAAAAAATGCTCGTACCCGAACCCGTACCCTTGTGGGCAACAACTTTAGTGCCTTTCCCCATACCCTATGGGCACCTAAGTATCCATACATGCACCCATTACCCGCACTTTAACTATGAAAAGACAATAAAATATATCACAATTTAGAATAAAACTACGGTCCTAAAATTTTCAAATCAACTCATAAAATAGTATGAATCATATAATATGTAGGTAAATAAAAAAACATCCAAAATATCTCTCGAAAATAAAAATAAAAACATTCAAAATACATATAAAAAAAGTGCATATTAAAATAAACATCAAATTGATTTAAGGTATGAAGGGAAGGATGAAACAATTACTGTATTAGTTTTTAAGTTTAGGTATAGACGTAAATAGCTAAATAAATTAAATAATTATGCACCAAAAATAAATAAAGTATTTGTTATATTATATAAATATGTATATGCGAATTGCGGGGCTGGGTAGTATAGTGCCCTTCCCCGCACCCATACCCGCTTAAATTTGCGGGTAATTACCCGGACCCAGTGGCGGAGCCAGAAAAAAAAGCTCGGGTGGACCACTAAAATTAACCATTGAAAAATTGTTTAAAGTCTCACAAAATAGACCTATAATTGAATTATTTAATTTTTTTGGGTGGACAACTACACCCCTTTGCGGGAATTTGGATCAACCGACATCTAAAACCTACACAAAATTGTATAAAATCTCGCAAAATGGACCTATAATTGAAATATTTAAATTTTTCGGGTGGGCCACTACACCACTTTGCAGGAATTTGAATCAATCGAAACCTAAAACAGACACAAAGTTGTATAAAATCTCGCAAAATAGACCTACGGTCGTTGATTTTTTAATTTTTCCGGGTGGGCCGTGGCCCACCCCAGCCCATGAAGGGCTCCGCCACTGCCCGGACCCAAGCCAATATCCATAAAAGCGGGGTTTTACCCTACCCATTGCGGATATTTTACGTGGGTGCCCATCGGCTCTGGGTTCAATTGTCATCCCTCTTCATTTCACACCAAAAAGATTAAAAGAGTTGGTTTAATTATCTATGGAAAAATAAATGTTAAGCCTCAAAAAGCGAGAAACAAAAAATTTACATAATTTCATTTTTGAAAAAATATAAATTTTAAAATGTCATATTTTTAGAGCTCGGTTTAAGCCTCAATATTGGTTGAGACTGTCATGTTGGTATATCGTCGCTAAGAGTAGTAGGAATTATGATGTTATCACCATCCCTTGTACTATCTAATACACTACATGTTCCTTATCTATTTCATAAGTTGTTATTGGTGAGTCAAGTTAAAAAAAAAATAAAAACTAGAATTGTGATGTGTTCGCTTATCTCTCCTTTTGTTTCTTTTAGACTTTGTTTAAGAGCTTGGAGAGAAGATGAAGAGGGAGCGAAGATGAAGAGGGAGCTTCGAGGAATGAGAAATATATAGAAAAATAGAGAATTCTTTTAGATTTTTTTGTTAGGAGCTTGGAGAGAAGATGAAGAGGGAGCTTAGAAGAATGAGAAATATATAGAAAAATAGAGAATTCTTTTAGATTTTTTTGAATGAGCAATTTCTTAAAGAATGATAATGTTTATGAGTAATATTTTTAAATTTTAAAAATATTATAACAACAAAGATTGAATTTTAAAAATTCATATAAACCTGCAAAAACTTGGAAAAAGAAATAGAAAACTCTTCCCCTTGTTTTACTGATCATATGATGAACTCAAAGTCTTTATTGGCAAAACTTGTCCTCTATACTTCACAAGAAAATGTGCCCGGAAGAATAGAACATGTTACATGTACCGCACATAGGTTCCAACTGAAGTCCACCATGACATATTTTCACCATTCAAACGAAGTTGGTAAATGAAATACTAAATTGACCGACCGTGCTCAAAATCAAAGATTAAATCTATAGATTAGTAGTATAAACACTAATTTCCAGCTAAACAATGTTGGAGAAAATCTTTCTGTCTCCTCCTTACAGATATCCATTTCTTCACATATATCTGTTTTCATGCAAATATTAACCTCCTATATGTAGAACTTGCAAATAAGATTTACTCATTAACTCCTACAGCCAAAGAGCAATAACGATTAGCTCTAAACCTGTGAGATGAAATTATCCACTTGGTGAATTTAAACGCTGCATTCAAACATAGATATCTTGTTAGACAATGATCTTCCTCCATATACGACAAAGCAGAGAAAATTTTTAAAAAGAAACTTGATTGAGTCAAATTGTTAATTATTACTAACCTTCAAGAATAAAAACACAAATAGAAGACTCTTATAACCAAAAAGAAATAGAAAACTCTTCTCATATGATGAACTCAAAGTCTTAACTTGTCCTCTATACTTCACAAGAAAATGTGCCCAGAAGAATAGAACATGTACCACACATAGGTTCCAACTGAAGTCCACCATGACATATTTTCAGTTTTTCACCATTCAAGAACTGAAAGACTAATAATAAATGAAATACTAAATTGACCGACCGTGCTCAAAATCAAAGATTAAATCTATAGATTAGTAGTATAAACACTAATTTCCAGCTAAACAATGTTGGAGAAAATCTTTCTGTCTCCTCACAGATATACATTCCTTCACATATATCTGTTTTCATGCAAATATTAACCTCCTATATGTAGAACTTGCAAATAAATTTTACTCATTTACTCCTACAGCCAAAGAGCGGTAACGATTAACTCCTACAGCAAATAAAAAAAAGGGGGCAGCCTTGTTTATTACACAAGAGATTGTGTTCCAGGACTTGAACTCATAACCTTTCAGTCATTCAGTCACATGACAACAACTTTACTGTTGAGTCACGGCTCCCCCTCAGGAATAGTGTTTGTATGTATCTAACAAAAAGAGTAAGAAAATTTAGGAAAATTTTGAACATGTAAGCATAAAATACATAAAGCATAAACTAGTGGCTCTATAGATATCTTAATATGCTAGCCAGCCTACAAAAGTATGTATCAAATAATTATAATATGCAATTAAAAACATCAATGATAAAAAGAAAAATTCTACACAACGCTGATTTTCGAAATGCTTACTTGCTCTATAATTTTTTTACATCCAGCCAGCAAAGTCTTTTGGTGGTTCAACCCACATGTTCTCAAAAGCATCCAGTTCTACCCAGTCATGACACTGCAAACTGGGATAATATTTATGGTCGTCGAGAGAGAACGATATGCAACGCTTTCCATGTAAACGGACTTTAGAGAAGTAGATACTGTTTCTCATTACTCCACTGAGGTAAGTCTTAGAATGGGATGACAAAAAACCAGCAAAAAGTGTCGATCCATCTAGCGTTGTCACTTCTTTCCATTCCATTGCTGTCAGATCTAACTTGAAAATAATCAGGACATCACGACAATATATATCAATTACAAATATATTTCCTTCATGCTCTATCATAAATTTCCCTTTCCACCAATTTTTAACAAGAAAACACTCTGGGAATCCGGGTGGAAGTAGGTTCAGAACACCCCAAGTATATTTAACAGGGTCAAACATCCGTAGCAACCCTTTGTCACTTAGACAATAAAATAGCCCATTAGAAAAGACAATCCTAGTCCATCTGTTCCAGGAAAAAAACGAGCAGTTTTTGTAATTAACAGTTGTCCATTTGTTTGCCCCGGGAGAACATGTGGTAATAGCTACAACAGTAGGATCAACATGTTTAACAGTAAATATAACACATTCAGTTGATGTTGGAGCACAAGAGAACGCAGCAATGTGGTATGTCATGGCAAATCTAGGCAGCTTGATCAGCTCCCTAGTAAATGGATTAAAGAAAAAAAGCGGGTGATTTTCGGCACACTCTGACCGGTATAGCAATAACCAACCATCTTTTGTATAGCTAACATGACATCCATCCAACTTTGGAAACTCAATGAAATGGGTCTTTTCATGTACAGGGTCATAGAAAGTATAGCAGCTACCGCTTTTTGGGAAATACATAAGCCAAGGTGATTGGTTCATTACACGTACAGAACTGGCAACTGAACACCATCTCTTGCAAACAGCTGAAACACGAATATTATCTGCTACGACCAAACCAGACAAGATCAATTCTAAGAGTTCCGCAGGGAGATCGGCCCAGGTTTGCAACTCCAGATTGTCAGTTTTCACCTTAGCAGCCACTCTTCCATTGTCATTGATTCTGTCACTTACCCTGAATAATAAAATAAGTATTAGATAGATAGTCATGTGCAATTTGCAAGATTGAAGTGGGAAATTGATCGAAATGAACTTAGAATGCATGAAGATTAAAAAACTCAGAACTTAATGTATATCAATCGAACTTATAGAACACAGAAAAAATCAGAATTGAAGAATGTTAGAACAAAAAAAAAGTACAGAACAATAGTGACCTCGATATTCAAACCAATGTATAGCTTCTAAAAACTTGTAAATTTCTCTAACTACGTAAATTTAGACGTTTATGTCGCGACAAGTATATAAGTAATATCATACCTCAGTGATTAAAAACTATAGCTACCGAGTGTACAGATACACAAGAACAATCCACAATCTTCAACTTGAAAATGTTTGAGTTAATTCATAACAAAGCTAGTTATGGTGTAACAGTAACCACTGCCTTACAAAATACAGGACAACAATAAATCAAATGTAGATGAAACATAAAAAACTCATTCAATCGGAGATAGAAATTGTTCATGTATTGATTACTCCCTCCATTCCAAAATCCATGTCGCATTTTTACAATGTGCACTATTTACATAACCTACTTTGACCATATATTTTTAACTAATATATAAATACAAATATTAGAATGCAAAATGTTGTTTGATTTGTCTCGATAAATATTTTTAAAATATTAAATTTTTACAATTTTTTACTATAGATAATTAAAAATATTAATAATCAAAGTTATCAACAAAAGCAGTACCCCTTAAAGTAAGCACAACATCAATATGGATAATTAAACAAAATACATCTTATGTACCATATATATACAACATTCCAATGTCGCCAAAAAAATATATAACATTCAAATTATCAACAATTCAAGCTATAGCATCGAATTGTTCAACATTTTAAAAAAAAAAACTGAGAGTGGTATCAGTATGATCTATATAAACCCTAGAAATATTCAGAATCACAACCTAAGTTAATTTCAAAAAATTCCAATTGATCCATAAAGACATGGCCTTTTCCTTTGTATAATGAAATGGCTTTCAATTAAAAAAACAAAACAACCGAGAATGTGATGTTTTTCAATTGATCCAAAAAAATTTCAAATAACCCTAAAGCTAGAAAAAGAAGCATTGATATAGAAAGTTAAATTATGGGTTAGGGATGAAGAGAACTTACGATTTCGTGTTCCTTATCCTTTTCCCTGACATCATCATGCGAAGCCAATTGGATGATTAAGTTGCTTGCTACACAAAACTGCGCGATCAAAATGTTATGGAGGGAAGGCACATGGAGAGCACGTGCAGTGGAGAGCCCTAAATCTTATGGGCCTGTCATTCTTCGCGCCCAATTTTTCATTGAAAATTACTCTTCTCCCAACAAAAAAGTTCAACACACGTAGATTATAACCCCAACGTCAGTTAACTCATGTAAGTTATAACCCCAACGTCAGTTAATTCATGTAGCTTATATTTCAACTTACCGAGCGTAAATTAACTCACGCGGGGGTGTTTTGGTCAGTTTGTATGGGAGTGAGCATTTTTTTTTTGGAGAAGAGCAATTTTCTTTTTCGTTGTGACTACTCTCACATATTGACAGGAATGACTTTCACTATTATTACTTTTCTCATCCCACTTATATCTCTCACACCCTGTTTTTTTACAAAAATGTACATGGGATTTTCGAATACTATAATCTGAATTGAATTTTCCCCTTGTTTTGGATGGGAAAAAAAAGAATTCACCAATTCGGATTCTACAACTCGAACATCCCAAAAAATAGGGTGTGTTCCTTGCTTTTTTCGAATTATAGAATATGAACACCCTTTAAACACCCTTGTTAGGGGAAAATCAATTCAGATTATATAATCTAAACTGTATCAACACAAATTTTGAGCATGTTTGTAACATGGATAGCTGATTTCAGGACCATATTAATCTTCATAACTCTCATATTTTGTTTTAGATCATTGTTAGTTGTTCTTGGTTGAAAATTCAATTTTCGGGCCACTTGATCATAATGCTCCGAAACTTTCTCAGAAAATCAGAAGAAGAAAAAAATCAACGATCGCGACTCCCCTAGAAGGGACTTCGCTCCTTAAAATCCAAATTTCCATTATTTAGACCGATTTTTCATATTCTCGAGAAAAATCCGAAAAAATTTGCATTAGTTTTATTTGATTTTTAGAATTTTTTTGGTGCTATATATATATATATTTGACATGTTTTTATCATTTTTTACTTTGTTTTTTTGTTGTTTTTAAAAGCAAAATTCGCAATTGTTGAAATGAGAGGGATTCTGATTGTTGCTTATACATAAACATATTTCATATTATATAATCTGAAACCCCGTAGATTTTTGTGAAAGAAAAAAAAATAGGGCATGTGAGAAGGTTATAGGATGAGAAAAGTGATAGTCAAATTATTATTTATAATACTTACTTAAATACATACACACACATATAGGTTGAGTTCCTCTAATTGTTTGTACTTTCTGAAAAATTTGATCGAGAATTACGATTTGAACGGTGTTTACACACAAAAAAGGTCGGTTGAGTTACACCCCATCAATTGAGGAGTATGCGAACAATCTAAGAGATCTATTGAGCAAACATCTCCTAACACTAGCGTAAAGATCAACACTAACGTATCTATCTTTCCGATTTCTTATTGTGCCTATTTTTACTTTTATTATATTGCACTTAGTTATAAGTTTTTTAGAATATTCCACTGTCAAATAAATATTTAACTTATATTGTTCTTGTCTTGATGGAAATAGTGTTCCTATTACTAAGGGATTTAACTATTTTTTTTAATTGAATATTTAAGAAATATTATGAAAAAAATAGAATTATGATAGTTTAAATGAAAGGTATGATCGATAAAAAAACTACACCAAAATCATATATCACTTTATATAAAAATATATAAATGCTCTAAAAAGAAAACATACGAGATGGACTGTCTTGTGTCCCTTTATTGAATCGAGTTTTGTTTGCTTTTTATTTTAAATTTAAAAAAAAGTACTGCTTATAAATAATCTTGGGACTGGGAGAGTGAGTACATATCGCTGCCTTGTGTAACATGCATGTTCTTTCAAATGTGTACACAATTCATGTGCAATGTCATCATGTCGTGTTACAATCCCATCACCATTGGCTTGGATTCAAGTAATCAAATTTGAATGACAACTAAGTTTCATCTTGTAAAAAAAAAAAATGTTTCACACTGAAGACTAATTCCAATGAAAAGTGCGAAACAAAGATGATTATGCTTCGGTTCTCTTGTAATAACAAAGAGAAGTGTAAATTAAGAATTTTAAGCCCAATCCATCACATAACAAATCTCGTTAGTATTTTTCTTTAAAAAAAAAAATAATAATTTCGTTATTAGTGCTTTGCTTCATAATGAATTATGAGAAAAATGATAAACTTATGCATGTTAAAAAAGATGGCTGATTAGATCCAATTAACCTATATAATTCCTATGAAGATCAAATACTTATATCTTGATTAACTGTGACCCTATTTGTTCTAAAAATGAGAATGGAGGGTTGAGGGTTAGGAGATTAAGGGAATTCAGTTTGGCTATACTTAATAAATGACGTTGGAGGTTAAAAGAAGAGCCCAAGAGTTTGTGGTATAATTTTAGTTGCATATACGGTAAGGTTGGAGGGAGTATCGCTAGTGGGGGAAAAGGTGGTTCACTTTGGTGAAATAATCTTAATAGCATTAGAGGTGGTGGTTGGTCGTCGGTTTGATGAACACCTTTCGCGTGAGGTGAGGGATGGTACTAAAACTAGTTTTTGGTGGGATTCGTGGTTGGATGGAGAAACCTTAAAGAGTAAATTTATTCGTCTTTTTTTTTTTATCTTGCTGATAATGAAATGACAACAGTGGCAGATATGAACTCTTTAGGCTGGGGATGGATGGTGAGGCTTGGAAGTGGAGGCGGCGATTGTTTGCTTGGGAAAAAGGGCAGTTGAGAGAATGTTGTGAGTCTTTTTATAATATTGTCTTGTAGGCTAATGTTTCTGACATGTGGTTTTTGCGACTTCATGCATTGAAACTATCATTATATGTTGTCAACTGATCTCTACCCTTTAGATAATTACTTTAATATTGTTTGGAACAAGAAGGTTCCCCTTAAGATTAGTCTTCTCATTTGACGCCTGCTTCGCAATCGTATTCCTACGGTTGTTGTAATTTTTTTTGAAAAAATTGAAAGAAGTTAATTTCTATTTATTTTACTATCATAAAAAAAATTATAATATGATACTCTTGAACCTAAGTTCCTTGACTTTAGATAAAAATCATTTTATGATTAATATGTTTTTTTTTCCAAATTAGAAACAAACACAATGAAAAATAATAAAAAGTGATTTTTGGGTTTGACAAAAGAAAGTAATTTTTAGGTTAAAAGAATATTTTTTTTTTCAAAAGAATGCCAACAAACTTTAACGATTCCATCGTTAAATAGGGAGAAAATTGTAACTATAACTTACATTTTATTCCAAAACGATAAGAATTATTCTAGTTTATTATAATTATTTCATATACAGATAGAGAAATTTTACTCCTCCAGAAAGAAAGAAATGGTCACCGTGTTAAATGAATAATCTACATTATGCAAACTAAGGAGTAAACTATGCGTTTCGCGGTTGCTTTCGTATACTTTTTGAAGAGAAGAAAATAATAAAAGATGCTTTTCTTCCCCTTTTTCTCACCATTAATTAAAACAGAAAAAGGAAATCACATAGTATATGCTCTTTTATTTTTCCTAATAAAAACAGAGAGTATATATACATTAAGTCATACACATAAGACAAGAAAATATAGAAAAAATATAATCTAATCTATGATCATTGAACATGAATAGTTGGTTGGCATATGCAAAAAATTCAAAATGAAACAAAATCACCGCTATAGCATGATGACTAATGCGCAAGCAAGTTGAAATCTCTCTCCCTCCAAATTATATATTCTCTCTCCTCTTCACACTTCTCACCATAATAATAACACACAAAAAACTTCTATCTCTCTCTCTCTCTAGAAACTTGATACTTTCAATTTTTTTCTCTGTTTTCTCTACTATAGCTTGTTGACCAACTCAATTCTCAAGGATATGCTACAAGTGGAAACACTGGTTTCAGCCTGTGCCGGCGGTTCAACTGATCGGAAAATCGCCTGCGAGACACAAGCCGACGATCTCAAAACGGATCCTCCACCGGAATCCTCTCATCATCATCCCGATTCTCCCCCGGAATCATTCTGGCTCTCCAGAGATGAAGAAAACGAGTGGTTGGATCGCAATTTCATCTACGAACGCAAAGAATCGACCAAAGGAAATTCAAGTTCAACAAACTTAAACCCTACTTCCAACTCCAATTCCAATTCGACTTCCAACTCTCAGCGATTCGCAAATCTCAAATCGAAGACGTCGATGATTGGTTTGCCTAAACCTCAGAAACCTTCCTTCGACGCTAAGAATCTTCGTAATCACAAGCCTAGTAATATTAAGTTGTTTCCAAAACGAAGTGCCTCCGTTGGGAAATCGTTTGTTGAACCTTCCTCACCGAAAGTGTCTTGCATGGGAAAAGTCAGATCTAAACGCGGTAAAACCTCCTCCGTCACCGCCGCAGCCAAAGCCGCCGTGAAAGAAAAAACAGCCAGAACCGAGAGAAAACAATCAAAACACAGTTTCTTTAATAGTTTTCGTGCTATTTTCCGCTCCGGTCGAAAGAATAAACATGATCGGAGAAACGATTCTTCGGCTTTGGATTCAAGTTCAATCACGAAGAACACGAACAGCGTGAGTGATTCAAAAGCGCGTGATAGCACGGCGAGCTTAAACGACGTGTCGTTTGTGGAGTCGGTGACGAGAAGCAGCGTAACGGAAGGTGAACCGCCCGGTTTGGGTGGGATGATGCGGTTCACGTCTGGAAGACGGTCTGAGTCGTGGGTGGATGATTCTGAAATCCACGTGTCGAGATAGTATTCGTAGTTGGTTACCGTTCCGTTACGTTACGCGACGGCTAATACGAAGTGGGACCCATTGTCTTTGGATGTGAATGGAGTAAGTAGCTGATAAACATCACGCGACTCGCGAGTCAATTTCGTGGGGCCCAAGCGTGTGGAAGGGTGATGTGGCGTGTTGAATATATCAGATATGTGCGACTGTTACTACCGACTACCGTTACTAATGGGAAACAATTTTCTTTCTTTTTCATTTTATTTTTGTTTTGTATATTGTGATTGAATTTGGGGTATCACTTGGGTGACATAGAGTTGGGTGATATTGGTGGCATTGTCCAATCATAATGTCACAATGTTTGTGATTGTGAAAGAGAGAAACACAAGCATTGTGACATTGTGATTGGCCAATGTCACCAATGTCACCCAACTTTATGTCACTCAAGTGCTACCCTTGAATTTGCTACAAGTTTTGTGAATATACAAGAGCTATTGAGTGTCTTTTCTTTCTGGAGGTATGTTATTTGAACAACCATTTGTGTGATAATCTTTGTGGCAACTATAAATTTATAAAGAAAAGTAGATATTGACACGGAAACCATGACTACAGAATGAAAAAGTAAAAATATAATGTGAATATGAGAGAGAAAATTGTCACAAAAATTGTCAAAAATGATTATACAGATATCATTTTTCTTTTTTTTTAACATACAGTTGATAATTTTCAAATGCTAGTTTCAATAATTATATAGGTTTTGGTAGAGTAGTTTCAACTAACATGTCCTTTTTAATTAAACAAAATTATGAAACGATTAGTCAAAAATAAAATAAAAGCAAGTAATGAAATGATTTTGTTTTACTTGTATTGTATCTACCTGAAGGAAATAAGAGCGGAGCCCATAGACTAAAGTATTAAGTTATGCGGAAATGATACTATTTTTTATTTATTTTTGAACTCCTGGCCCGAAGAGAAGATAAATAAAATTTGATAAAAAAAATTGTTGTTATCAGAAATCGAATTCAATCAAACCTAACATATACTAAAATAAAATGAAAATTGAAATCAAAGGTGTCAAAGGTTGCATCTATATTTCAATTTCAATATTTAATGCGACTTGAAAAGTTGAATATCAACATCCTAATTAGTGTACCCTTGATATCTTGTTAGGTTTATTGAGATCACAAATGAATCAATATATCCATTCTTCGAAAAATGAGTCAATATAATTTTACGAAGAAAATATCATGGGTATCATCTCCTCTATTGAATCTAATTTAAATTGTTTTTTTTTTAGAAGGAGTGAGAACCACAGGAAAATATAATGGGTTGATTGGAACACTGTTTGTAGAAGTAAGGAGGTTGGAAGTTTGGGGGTAAGGAGAATTAGAGAGTTTAATGTAGCGTTATTAGGGAAGTGGTGTTGGCGGATGTTAGTGGAGCGGGATAGTTTATGGTTTAAGGTGTTGTTAGCTAGATATGGTTTGGCTGATGGGAGGTTGAGGGATGGGCGGCGCCTTGCATCTACTTGGTGGCGTGATCTTCAGGTTTTGTCTAGGGAGGAGTGGTTTACGGACAGTGCTGACCGTGTTGTCAGGAATGGGGTAAACACTTTATTTTGGTCGGATGTGTGGGTTGGTGAAGTGTCGTTACGTGTCAGGTTCCCTAGGCTCTTTGATTTGTCAGGGTATAAGGAGTTGATAGTGGCAGAGATGTGTCAGTTAGGTTGGGGGGTTGACGGTCAGGCGTGGTGGTGGAGGAGGGGGGTTGTTTGCATGGGAAGAGGAGTTGGTGGGGATCTTATATTATTACTTCACGGGGTGGTTTTGCAGGTTGACAAAGCAGACAAATGGCTATGGATTTTGGAAACATCTCATGTATATTCCGTCCGCAGTGCTTACAAATTGCTCACTACTCAACCTCCGACTGTTAGGGTGGTGTCTGTTTCCTCTCTTTGGAATAAAGATGTCTAATTGAAGGTTGTTTTGTTTGTTTGGCGTTTGTTTCGTAATAGGTTACCAACGAAGAATAATCTTGTTCGCCGTGGGGTGCTTCCTTTCGATGCCCGTTTTTGCGTTGCGGGGTGCGGCTCGGCGGAGACTTATGAACACTTATTTTTACATTGTTGTACCTTTGGTTCGATATGGCACTATATTTACAGGTGGCTGAATTTGTCGTCTGTAATTCCCTTTGACGTGGGGGATCATTTTAATCAGTTTACTGCTGCTGGTGGTCCTGCAAAGACTCGACAATCAATATTACAAGTTCTTTGGTTTGCGACTACGTGGGAAATTTGGAAAGAAAGAAACAATAGACTATTCAATGGTAAAGAATGCTCAATTCTGCAGGTGGTTGATAAAATTAAGTCACCATCATTCCTGTGGTTAAAGGCGAAGATTCCTTCTCTTCCCTTTAACTATCATGGGTGGTGGCTTTTTCCCTTAACTATTTTGGGCATAGGCTAATGGTGTCTTGTTTGCTTTTGTCACTGTTTTTTCGGTGACCTTTGTAAATTTTGTATAGACTCTGTTCTTCCCAGCATGTCTTATGCTAGGAATGACTTTTTAATGTGATAATATAATTCATTTTAGTCTCTTCAAAAAAAAATTACGAAGAAAAATGCTGAATATCGCGAGATTTGTTATCCTGAATAGATCATGAAAACTGTTGAAAGACTTTTTTTTTTTTTTTTTATCACCTCTTGCTCATGTTTTCTCCACCAAATAGGGAAGTGTCACCACTTTTGTGTGTCTTGTAAATCCAACATGCAATCTTCTTGAAATTTCAAGACAAACAATTCTTAGAAATAGCATTACTCTTTTGCAAAAGTTACTGGTTCACTCTAATTCTAACAAGCTCGTTGTAATACCACACAACTCACAAGATTATTATTTTTTAAAACAAAACAAACCAACAAGATTAACCATCAAGCACAAGAACTAAATGGCATTCGACATCAACCCAAAAGGTAACTACATATTACCCATCTTCCACCCTATTTAATTCCGAAAAGAAGAAATTAAGAGTGAAGTTAAAAATTGAAAACTTGAGATAATTTATAACTCACAAGATAACTCATGAACAAGAAACTAAATTTTACTTGTCTCTGTATTTTATGGAGAGAGAAAAAACAGAAGTGATTATATGAAAAATTAAATAAAAAATATTAGAACTTGTTTGACTGTGGTATGGTTTTTAAAAACCATTTTATAAATATTTTGGAAAAAATATTTTCTAAAACAAGCATTATCTATTTTCATTTTTTCAGTTAAAAAAACAGCTTTATAAAACAAATTAACTACTACTCTCGTAAAAAAAACATGTTAACGAGTTAATGTTTTCGTCAAAGTAAGATGTTGATGCGATAGATATGATAAGTTGTTGATGTGATATAAAAATTAAGATGGAGATAAAATAAGATGTTGATTAAATGTATAGAAATACAGGATATACGTGTATGATGTGTGGCTATGTGGCTATAGCCACGTCAAAAAAATTTCATTTTTTTTACATATGAAGGATGTCAAAAATAATAAAATGTTAGAGGAGTTGATGACTTATTGTGTTCCAATTAGCCGTTGTTAGGATTACAAATGAACTTAAGTTATTAAATCTGTTATTTTGGATGAAATAGTATGTAGTCTTTAATTTCATTTGATAATTTTTTTATTATTATCATTATTTTTTTATTGGATAATTTTTTTTAAAACTATTATTTTAGCCATATCCAATAATTATTTCTAAAACCACCCTTGATTGTTCGTAAAAGAATCTCCCTCTAAACTATGTAGAGAGATTAGAATTCTTCAATATACAAATTAGATCAACTTCATAGCACATTTCCTTTAAGCATGCACAAAAGAGAATTCAGTTCGTCCCAACATAACAATTGAAAACATAATTTGGCGTGTCTATATCTTTATTTTTGATTTATTTTTGTTAGAACAATAAACTTGACTCGATATAAAACAGATGAATAAAATGTACTAACAAGAACATGAAGCGACTAATCATACAGTTTAACCAATTGTGTTTGCGTCTTTCATAAAAGTGACTGATGAATAAATCGTCAAACCTATGTTCACTTATTTGTGACTAAGAGCCACACTCAATAATTTTCAACACTTAATACATGTTTAGAATCACATTAAATTTGACGAAATCGCAGTGACATTTTATTAAAGATTCAAGTTTAGTGTTTGTCAAAATTACTATGGCTCACACTAGTTCATCAAACTCACTGTATCCAAAAATGCGCTGCCAAAGGCACATGTGGAAAAACAAAAGAGAATGAAATAAACCTTTGCTGAAGAGAATGAAATATACCTATGTTCAACTTGTTTAGTAACGTTGAACCAGAGTTAGTATCAAACATTGGATCTCCATCCCGCTTTCCCTTGAGCTGGTTGCCTTGTAAAAGTGAAAGTGCCAAACATACATGAATGGATACACATAAGTGACACCTTCCAACAAGTGGACCGTGACAATGACGGATCTATGTGTAGAGGTGTGGGATTGGTGCCCCACTATGTTTCGAATAATTTATTGATAAAAGCATCCACATTGACGGGGTCTTTACCATTTAAGACCCGATACCCTTAAATAATGTGGGAAAAATTGGGGGTCTCTTAGAACATCCACAATGGAGACTCTCAACTTTGATGTCGTAAATGGGTGGGTCCCACATTGACACATCACTTTTTATTTTATTTTTAATTATAGTACCTAATAGGTACTCAACCACTTCAATGGAGATCCTCTAATAAAATGTCTAAATGAGTCCCACCAATAACTATTTATTTAAGACACTATTATAGGGTCCCACTAAAAACTCCAATGACAACTCAAATAATGATTATTTTATTTAAAAGTGGTGTGGGGTCCACTTAAAAATGGGGGTCTTAAGTGAGACCCTGAGTCTTAAGAGACCCCCAAATTTCTTTTCCACATTGGGAGTACCTATTAGGTACTAGGTCTTAAATGGTAAAGACCCTACCAATGTGGATGGTCTCAAGACCCAGTGTCTCACTTAAAACATCAATCTTAAGTGGACCCCACACTACTTTTCAATAAAATAATCATTATTTGAGTTATTTTTGTTACTTTTCATTAATAAATAGTTATTGGTGGGACCCATTTAGATCTTTTGATAGAGAATCTTCATTGGAGTGGTTGAGTATATATTAGGTACTATTATTAAAAAATAGGCAAATGCTAACATGTGCCCAAGGGCATATGCTAAGGAATTTAAAATATAAATAATTGTCTTAAAAGTTGTGGTTGTGCATTCAACTTTTTAAAGTCAAAGTTTTATTTTTTTTTCAATGAAAAAACTTCTAGTTTTGTATTCCTTAACTTGTGCCCAAGATAACAAGACCCTAAAAAATAATAAAAAAGTGATGTGTTCATTTAAGACCCGTTTATAACCTCAAATATGAGGGTCTCCAACGTGGATCATACATGATCATCTATTTATGCTTTCTATATTTATAGAATGAAAGTTGAATCAAACTTTCTACCCAAAATAAAGTTAGACTATTTTCCCAAACAATTAAAGATGTTATTTTCCAAAATGAGGAATATTGATTTTGTCCAAGTTTATGTAAACTAGAAAATATGTTTTATATTTGTTGATATATGTATTATTAGAGGTATTTTTTATATTAATGATATATTAAATCACTAATATAAAAAGAGTTAGTCATTGTTTATTATTTAGCTACTTATATTCCCTCAAAAAAAAAAAGCTACTTATATATAAAGATATATTTTTATCAATATTTAAAATGAGAAAATCAATTAAAGTTTTCAGAAATAAAGTAATATTATTCACGGTAAAATTCCTACTAAAAATTTCTAGATCCGTGGATGACTGTGATGCCTTTCTCTTGTTTTGCTTGAACATTTGGAAACATGGTTCACCAAAAAAAGGATAACTAGTTGAGAAAACATGCACAATCCATTTCATAGATAGCAGCCAGCACAGTACTAAAAAAATTCCCAAAAGGAAAAAATATATTTGCAATTAAATTAATGATAGAAGCTGACAAGTAAATTATACAATTAAATCAAAATGTTAGCCATTACACAGCAAGCATAAATTAAACTTTTGGATTAGTGAAATCACAAATTAAGCTAATGATACGTGAAGGAACATCATCTAGTGTCCCAAATACAAGACAGAAAAGAATCAACAATAAATAAGGGACTAAAACACGCTTTAGAACCCTACTCCTAGGAACAATGTAAAGATCAAGCACCATGCTTGTTCCATCTCTTCCTAGAAATTAAGAATCAGAAATCATCCTAAAAATCCAAACTAACAAACCACACAACAATTCAGTTTTCAACAACACAATGAGCATCTAATTATTCCATTTTCATTACAATAACCACACTTAACCGTTTTCTTTTGCTTCTCATCCAAAACCTTACAACTTCCATTACATTCCTTACACATAACAAACCTCAAACTTCCACACCCTTCACAAACTCCAAATGCCCTTGGAATCCCTTCCAAAAGAACACCCAATTTTTCCTCTTCTTCCAATTTCATAACTTCATCCACTCCTCCAACAAACCTTCCCTTCACAAACACAACAGGAACTTGAACTTGTTTCATTCCCATAAGCTTCCTTAATTCCTCCTTAAACCCGGAATCCATAGACACATCACGCTCACGCAAACACACACAATACGATTCAATGACCGATCGAACTTTGTTACAATCCTCAAATGTCTTTCTGATTCCTCTCAATGTGGTTGTGTAGATTACAACAGAATTTTCTCCTCCTGGAGGACACTTGTTCTCAAACAAGTTCAAAAGGGCAATTGAATCAAGAGATTTTCTCGCTCTTCGTGTTTTTGGTGTTGCAAAAACAATTCTCTTGATTTGTTCTTCCTCTTCCGAAAGTTCCTTTTCATAGGATGCTATAATCTCCGGATCAAACAAAGGACTAGGAACAGAACCAGGACTTTTTCTCACACTCTCATTCCCAAAACTGTTTCTTCTTGCAGAAAATGGAGACCCTTTCAAATTCTTAGGAGAAGAATTTGTTGTAGATTTCAAAATTCCCTTAGGACTATAATCCAAACGCCTAACACCACCTCTTACCATATTAGTAACTTGAACCTTATTCTCTTTCCCCAATGGCTTCTTGAGTGTAGATTTTGGAGACCCATATTGACTAAGAAACTTCAAAGGACTTCTTGTGTCAGAAGCCATAAACCCACGAAGAAAAGGTGCGGACTTTGGGCTTTTCTTCGGAAAATTTGAAACGGGTACCCCTTCTTCAAGACCCTCCATGAGTTCCCAAGCATTGATGTTGAAGACAGTTTCTGGGTCTTTGTGTGGTGGTGATGGGTTTGATTTGGGTTCTGTTTTTGACTCTGTTTGTGTCTCTGTTTCTGAAACAAAGGAATTGGATGATTCATTGTTGTGATTGTTGTTGTCTAACTTGAGTGCTCCATAGGTTGAGGAAGTGAGAGAAACAACATGGTTAATGTAAGGTTGTTTTTCTTGGTTGATTTCTTTTTTGATGTGTTTAGAGGAAACGCAACCCATGGATGAACAATCTCTCTTGTGTTGTGTTCTTTCTCTCTCTAAAACTGTGTCTTAAGGTTTGTTTGTTACTTTTATTAAGGTTGATTTTGACAACGGCTATTCTTACCTATGTCCTAACCGTTACCTTGTTTGCAACGGGACCCAACGGTCGAAAAAATTCGAATCTTTTCTAAAGTGAAATGAATTTTTTCGGTTAAACAAAAAAGTCCTCGTGTAATGTTTAGTGTTTTGTGTCTTGTTTCTTTTGTCTTGTCAGTTAACATTCATCTCAATAAATATTGAATATTGTTATTCAAACACTTTTAAGTTTAAAGGTTATGTTAACAAGTGTTTTGCTTCTGGAGCATTGATTAAGAAATTTAAAAGTATAAAATTTGTTTTAGAAATTGAAACGGCTATTTTTGATCAAGTAATTATTACACTATTTTTCAATAAACTATTACTTTTTTTGGTTGCTTAACTATGACTCTAATTATTACACATCGAAAATGCACAAATACTCATTCAAAACTTACGCTTTGATCGCTTCTGTTTTGGACTTACGCCCCAATCCATTGTTCTAGAGTTACAATTGACATGCTTTGTTTCTATTCATGTGTGTAAACATGTGTATTGAGTCGTAACTCTCAAACGGAAGCGATCAAGAGTTTTTTTTACTAAAAATAAACGATATTTATTCCTTCAAATTTATAAAGTACATCAATATAGTACAAATTTGTTAAAAATAAAAAGAATAAATCTGCAAACAAACTCGCATCATTCATGTTAATAGGTGTCATTCCAAGCGATCGAGAATTATATCTACATATTATATTCCTTAAACTTTACTTGTTCTTTCTAAAAATATTTACATACCTTAACCTTTAATTTAATATTTAGTCCTAGTTGTTACAACTTAGTTCGACTATTGGAACATTTTATGTGAAATTCCAAGTTTCAATGTGGGTTACCACATTTTCCCCTCCTTGATGTGTTACTTATTTAAGTATGTCTGACTACTAGGTCAATAGCAAAGAAAAAAACAAAATTATAAACACTTTGACTTTTTTTATAAAATAAAAATTGACTTTTGAATTATGATATTTGAGCAAACAAGCCGAACCTAACAAGCTGGATCGAGTTGTTCGTAAAAGTGAAAGGAATCGAGTTTAAGTAAAAAAGAGGTTTGTATAACTTCCAAACAGGAACCACATTGCTGCTCCATGTATTGTGTTCATGGCATGACAACTTGGTGTTGAAAGAGATTATGCATAAAGTGAATAATATAGCAGCAGAGATTTTGGTAATAAATGTGTTTTTATCTCTTTATATCAAATCGGTGCAATTTTGACTTTCTATGCTAAGGTTAGAGCCTCAATTCGTTATGCCCAAAAAGAGTTACAAACTAGAATAAAAAAGAAAACATTTTACACTGAAACAACAATTCGTTATGTATCAATTTTACAATGTCTTAATAGTACTACTTTACAAATTTTATATCAGTCCCAAATTCCGCATAGTATTGTCTCTTTGCCTCTGTGCTGACAAATTCTGCAGATTAGTGAACCAAACATATTAATGTAGCAATTATAGTAGACAAATATATTACACAGTTCTTTTTTCTTTTTTTTTCCGAAGAAGCAAAGGTAAATTTTTATTAAAATCACAACCCACGAAGTACAAGAATTACTTTGAGGTGATCAAGTTTACACAGTTTATTTTCGGCCCTTACTTGTCTGTTCAATGATTCAAGTGCGCATCTATATTCTTTTTTAGCCAAACTTTTCTATTGTGATCAAATGAACAATTTAAAATTAAACCACGTGATCGAGAGGATTTCATTCAATCAAAAAGAGGGTTCCAAAGCATTATATCAATGAGATAGCAAAAAGTCAAAACTCCCAAATTCATCATACAACAAAATTCAGTTCCCTATATAACATAACGGTAACAAAAGTAGCAGACTATATCATTATCTATGAAAATCTCTCGATTCCATATCAACAAAACAGACTAATAATTACAATGTATTATGACCATATAAAAGCATGCACAAAACATACCAAGTAACAGGCTGTTCCAAGCCTTGATTGCCCAACCACTGCATAGAAAATACCCACTGAAGTAATCCAGCATGCCAAAAACGTACTCCCTTTTGGACTATTTTGGTGAATAACTAGAGGAGTCGGAACAAAACAGAAATAAAAAACATGCAAAGTAAGGTAACAATGTCTTTGTTGCAAATAACATTCTACCAACTTCACACGGTTACAGTTACCATTCATGGTTGGTTTTGCATTATTGTCTTAAATATCCACCCTATGCAATTACCATTCATGTAATTCCAATTTTGAAGATGCCCCTCTCAACTTGTTTATTGTAAATGGCTAATGTTTTCAATTCTAGGAAGATAGAATCCCCAATGCTCAAAGAGACACTTAAAAGCTACCTAAAATCAATTCCAGAACCAGTTTAACATAACATTAAAAACAACAATACTAGATGTCCAATACGAACCATGAACAGTATCATCAACATCACATGCACAAAATACTGCCTGTTAAAGGACAGGTAAACAATATCCAACAAAGACCGTAATTACATAGATAACAGCTCCTCCCTTTCTCCGGCTTTAAGGCGAACCATATGGCGGCTGGAAAGAAAGACGACCTCACCTTCTCGTAGATGGTGTCAGTGA
>Ga0228711_1001105_pt1 | contig 38240 bp, 23 predicted proteins | sample MedpolnodulmetaG_2_FD_177996 | JGI IMG/M metagenome (GOLD analysis project Ga0228711, IMG submission 177996) | Root nodule microbial communities from Medicago polymorpha collected in Santa Monica, California, United States - brown nodules | ecosystem: Host-associated > Plants > Roots > Nodule...
TTTTTTTTTAAAAGGTCAATTTTAATATTGTTATTAGAGGAGTGTTATAGATGGTATCTCTAACACTATTTTTTTTTTTAGTGAAATCTATATGGATATAACACTTTGAAAATGAATGTTGTATAGAGTGGCAAGACATATGGGTTTCACTAAACTAGTGAGTGTTAGAAAGAAAGTGTTCCTTGCATATCTCTTGTTATTAATAGTTAGCATTATGGTGGGAGTGGGAGTGGTGATCCAATTCTCGTCTTCTATCACTCTACTATTTAACTCTTCACGAAGTTACCAAACAAACCTTGTATCTACGAAAGGGTAAGCCTACTCGAGCTTGTAACTAGTCAAGTTTCCACAATATGTGTGTTCACACAAACTAGCCTAATTGAACAAACCAAAGGGCTTGATCTGATTGAACATTGGAGAAAGTGGTGGTTTAGCAACAAAAACACGCTTTAAACATACATTGGAGAAAGTAAGTAGTGCAGAATAAAAATAGACGCTCGTGAATGTATGTAACGCTAAAATATATCGAGACTCTACATGTACTGATGGTGTACTTAGCTATAGAAAGACTTGAGAAACTATACTTGCTGCTAAAAAATTGTGAGGTTCTTCATGGTCAACCAAACTAAATAATAGACCTGGTGCTTTATGCTAATAAAAACAAATTTGGTAATCGATTTGGTTCAAGTAATTAGTTCGACTTAAATTTGAGAAAACTCAAATTTGAATTATGCCTCTAGAAAATTGAGAGTTGAGATCAAAAATAGTATTAAGTAAATGTAGAGGATCTTTATTCGTATCTCATCTAAATACTTTTAGACCATTAATAGCAATCTAATGCTAGAGGATTGGAGATTATAAATACATGCTATTTTTTTAATGAAAGAGAAACATGCTACCTTAGTTGAGTTTATGGAATATAACAACAACACGCGCAATGAAGGCGAAAGAGATAACCTTAAGGATACCTTAGTTTATGGGGGAAAAAAAATGCAAAAATGCAAAACTTTTTTTGTTTCATAGATAGAATGACAATTATCATTAGAAATCTACACATAAGTGAAGAGTTGGAGTTCAAACCTCAGTCACAACATCAATCGTACATTGACATGTTTTTTTATATGGTACAATGTTGACATCTTTATCGATTAATCAAACACTTGTAGATACATTGTTAAACTTTATTTATAAAATAACCATCAAACCAATATTAAGTAAACATAAAACAAAATATTAAGTAAACCGAAAAGAAAAATTGCAATAACGGTTTTCTTCATCCTTTCCAATAACGGAATTTTAAAGACACTCCTCCTTGCTCAACGCTATTTTTATATTAAAGTCCGTTGTTTCTCGATCGAGTAAAAAATTTCAGATAACTGTTAGAAGGAAGAAAAGAAAAAAAAAGAATTGAAAGTTACAACAACAGAATTAAATTAAAATTTAACGAAAAGAAGAAGACAAAAACAGAATTAGAATATTATGTGAAAATGTGTCTATAACTTTATATGGCATTGAGCTAATAACTAAGCTGCATAGCATAGTATCAGTTAGTTACCAATGGCAACAATAACACAGTCACTAGCAACTTCATGTTCAACTATTCAACGCATTCGCATTCAACGCACATTCAACTATAACAATAACACGCGCTTCTTTCCTAACGTAACCGTTTCTCATCAATTTCCCTCTTTCGTTTTTCCCGGCAAATCTCCGCGCCACGCGACCGCCGCTTTCTCCGCCGCCGACGATGATGACAGCAACATCACGTCGAATGACCTCGCCGTTCTTCTCGAAGTCGATGGGTGAATTTTTCACTTTGATTCCACATTCGAACAATCGCGTTTTGGTTTCACTCTGATTAACTGTAATCGCATCTTGTTTCGTTTGAATTGTTGTGATTGTTGATTGTTTTTAATTTTTTGCTTTTTTTAGGGTTCTTGTTGATGCGTATCGTGTAGGGAATCGAATAGCGTTCAATAAAGGTATGAACAATTATTCTGTGGTACTGCTTACTGTTCAATTCATATGATAGACACGTGACACACGCTTTGACACCGATAATAATTTGAGAAAATGACAGATTCAATATGTCGGTGCCGTTTGGTGCCGGACACTAACACGTGTCGGGCACCACTTACGCCTTCAATTAGAAGTGTTACGAAGTTGTTCATCCATAATTCCATAGTTTTCCTGTGTTCATGGAGTGTAATGCGGTGTCATTTTTTTGAATTTGATGTTGTGATTGCAGCATTTGAGAAACTTGGACTTGATTGTGCGAGTTGGAACGAACCTGTCTATACAGATCTTTTAAGGTTTTTTGGTTGTTTGTTACATTATTATCTTGCTTATGCTTGTGTTGTAATGGAGAAATTGATTGCTGAATTAGATTTCATGAGATCATGTTAATCAATGCATTGAATTTCATTGAAGCCTTATTTGGTAAGGATTTGGATTTTGTGCAGTGATGTGGTCGTGGATCTCGGCTATAAGATGAAGATTAGACTTGTATTATGATTTTACCAAATCCACTTTAAAATATACATCTCGTAATACAAGTCATCTGATCTTCAATTACCAGTTGGATCTCGAGTCTTGACTGCATGCTTTTCCTGACTGCGTGGAATCTAGAATTGCTAATGTAATTGAATACTTGAAACATCTTTAGTACTGAAATGGAAATTTCTATGAACGAATAAATATGCTGCTTCACTTGCTTATAAACCATTTTCTAATAAATTTTCAGAAGGAGCGCTGGAGATGAGGAAAAGATGTTGTTCCTGTATTTTAATCGAGTAAGTTGTTCATCTTTTGTCTGTAGTATGGGGGAGAAATTAGGTCTATTGATATTTTTGGTTGTTTTCTTCACTGCGAACATTACTTACGCCATGTTCTGCTGTCATTGATTGTCTTTAACATACAGATCGGGTGGCCTTCGTCACTACCCACTAATGAGAAGGGACTTTTCACAAAAAGTGTTTTACAGGAAAAGGTAAATGTTCTTACACTTGGTTGTTTTCTAATGATTAATGTGATTTTTCTTTGGTGTATGAGGAGTGAGATGCATATTACATGTACTTAATTAATGTGTTTATAATAAGACTGTGAACCTTCTCTTTATAACAAAATATCTGTTGTGGCTCTAGTTTAATACTCTAAAAGAACATATTCCCTAGTAGGAGTAGAGATTATCTCAATTTCTTAAAAGAAATGGATATCTCCATTCCTATAGTTTTGGTGTATAGATGCCCAATGAATATCACCTATTTTGGAAATGTATGCATTATATCCTTTACAAACTCCAAAACTATAGTTAGGTAGAGAAACCTTTTTCTCTTGCCATTTCAAATATTTATTCGGTACTTTGTTGTTAGATTGAAAAGTTTGTCCATTGTTGACCTTCTCACCTTGCAACAAAATTTTTTTTCTTGGTACTTAGATGATTAATCTGTTTGAAGCTTCTATTGAGAGAAGCAAGGCTTAGAAATGAAGAAAGCTACACCAACAACAACCTAATCCCGAGTTTCCCTTTAATCTTCTTATGCAAGTATTTAATGGAAAATGGCATTTTTTTAATGCCAGACTAGTTCGATGTACGAAGCAAGCAAATGAAGTGTTATGAGGGAGACAGGCTTAAGAGTTAGAGATCATCAATATAGCTACAAGTAGAATCAACCTCAATGACAAAAACCAAACTAGTTGTATTTCATAATTCAGATTGACTGTTTAATGTGAAAACAGAACTTCATATTTTTTAGACGTGGGACGGGCCAAATGAATTTAGAATAAATATAGACCTATAATTAGGACTGAGTTGTTTTGATCAGACATCTCACGTTGGTTTTCACGATGAATCATGATTTTGAGGGGAGAAAATCAGGCTGAAGAATTTTGATTTTGGATTCTTGTAGGTCAAATACTTGTGTAGGAATTTTCCATTGAAGTTAACTGATGTCAACGTTGGAACTTTAATATTCTAGTAAATGTTTTATTGATGTATTCCTATTTATTAGTCTTATAATTTAATTGAATTCTCATAAATAATACTTTTATGTATACATAATCCTAAGTTTGCTGACTGTAATTAAACCCATGCAATTTATTAAAATCTCTAAGTTTCTTAAATCTTCATCCCTTTAAGAATTGGTATATTTTCCATTTAGTTCCGTACTCAATCTCCTATTTGAGGAATATTTTCTGTCTGCGTTCAGAAAAGTAAAGCTCTTGTCTGTTTGCAAATGTGGAATATTTTATTTTGGGCTGAAAAATATTTTAATCTAAAGTTTCCTAAAATAACTTTTGAAATAAAGGATTATTTCCCCAAAACATCATATTTTCTTACATGCTATAGTTTGTTGATTCTCTGGACAAGATTGCCTTTTCTACTTTCTCTATGAATATGAGACCGACTCTGTCATAAACTAACATGATATCATAAGCTATTGAAGTGATTAATTATTACTTGATATTGAAGCTCTACGAATTAGATTTTATATCCCAATAACCTAAAAGGCTAAAATCTTCCCCCAAATGGTGAAATGGTTTTTCCGCTTGCTCATGTGAAGGATAAGATAACTTGAGAATAAGATGACAAGAACTTGTGAAGCGTCCTATATAACTCTTCATCACATATTGGCAGGAAAAGGCTTTGGGAGAGTTTGTGACATCTAAAAGTCTATCTTTACGACCTGGTGTTGAACAGTGAGTTATCTATCATTCACTGAATATGATTGTGTATAAGTCGTGTGTTTTATTTGTTTTGTGTCATTTAATATGAATCTACAACACAAAAACATTACCTCCTAGTTGTTAGGTGACTAGAGGTCACATGAAAGAGTTGTGGAATCAACTTTTTGCAAATACAAGGTAAAATAAGTATAATAGCTCATTAATAGGTCTTGCTCTTCCATGGACCTAGCCATAGTAGGAGTTTCATAGAACCAAGTTGTCCTTTATTTATGGAGATCTATCCCTTAAAGGAGCTATATTTTTTAGTTAAAGTTAGGGGAGCAATATGTACATTAGTTAAAGAGAGAAATCTCGAGGGGTCTTGGAGGCATCATCAAGACCTCTTCTATGAGTCCCAAGGATCAACTAGTAGGCATCTTTATGAAATCCTTGTGGAGTCCTTGGATGACAAACTTATGTAACAAGAGGATGCAAATGGCTTATACTCCACCTAAGATAGTGTTGATTATGATTCATATATCCATGATTCTTTCCTACTTCCCTTTTATTATTTGATATGATAGTTTCCATAGTTAGAATAGATATCATAGCTATCCTTTTCAACACAAATTTCAGGGATTCTTTGCTTCTGTAAATTGTGTACATATGCATGTACTTTACCCCTCAATTAGTTGGTGAATAATATCAGATTTTTCTAGTATTTCAACTCATACCAAGACATCCTTTACATAGTGGTTATCAAATAATCATTTTGCTGGAGTTTATTTCTCAATTTTATGATGTGATAACAGATATTATTTGTTAGTTGAGATTTTTTCTAGGCCCGGATGTAAGTTTGTGGAACTTTAATCTGTTTTTATTTCTCAACATAGAGTAACATCTCCATTAACAGGTTTATTGATGATGCATACAATGAAGGAATTCCGGTGGTAATATTAACAGCCTACAGTAAAAGTGGTGATAATATTGCCAGGTACTTATAGTTAGTTTTGAAACTTTACAATAGTACTAACTAGGACAATCTTATGGTGGAGGGGATGGGCATGTTTGGGCTTGTTTTATTTGGATAAACTTCGAGCACATGATCATTACACTCTAGCATGTAAGAGGACTATTTGTCTTCAGCCTAGTGGAATACCTAAGTGAAGGTGTGCTGCTAATCTAAGTTAATGTATTGGATACAGATAAATACATATAATTAGTACACCTATCCAGTCATTATCTTCATTCTCTCCTCTTCAGTTTTCTCTGTTTTTGTCTCAGTATTTTCTTGTAGTTATATAAAATAATCTTTATTGGATGACTGAACTAGGTTAGATGAAGTTCACGGTTTATGAATTCATACTTAATATAATGGATATTCTTTGAGCTCTATAAAAGCTTCAATGTTTGAGGGGATCTAAGGTTCACAGTCCACTATTTTGATTTTTGCTCTTTGCTTGTTTAGCGTCCACATTTATTTTCCTGGGGAAAACATGAGCACACTGATAAATTTTCGTTTTGCCTTGTGCTTACCATAATTTTTAGGACCATAATAGAAAAGCTTGGCGATGATCGAAGCAAAAAGATGATGATTGTGGGGATTGAGGAGGCTGGGCAAAGTTTATATGGACAACTTGTCTCAGGAAAGGTGATTGCTTCTGGTTTGGATGAAGAACTTGCAAAGGAAGCCACAAGAGCAGGTATATACTTCTTGAGTTTTCATTATATATGTGTAGCTCATGCATGCATATACTTCACTATGTTTTTTCCTGAGGTGCTTTGTATTTCTGCTATTTTGTCTAGCTTCTGCTGAGAGACAAAGAATAGCAAAGGAGGTTGCATCCGTGCTTAAGTTGAGTGTTGAGATTGATACCAGCTTATCCGAAAGGTAGTTCAATTCTCTAGTGTTATTTTTGCACAAAAAAAAATATATTTCATGGTCATCGTTTCAGTTTTTATTTTTGAATACTGTTAAGATAAACGTTCATTCCTTTAGTGAGATGAATTATGGCTCACTACCTTCTACAAAGTGATTTTGCCCAAGATTATTGGGGACAGCTTACAATTGATTTTGGACAAGCCAAGCCAAATAACTAAGGCCAAGAAACTGAAAATCTTAAAGAATCTTTTAGAGGCAATCATAGAAATTGTTCCTTCATATTCATGTAATCATTGTGCTCTGTCAGCTTTTATAAATTATCCATGTTTGATTTCCTTCCCATAAATGATTTTGAATCTAATAAAGAATTTTGATTACAAGTTAAAAAGTGAGTTTCCTTAAATTATCTTTCTTTGTCAACTCATGGCTATTCTAAAACACTATTATTAAGCTAGCCAGAATGCCCAAACCAAGAGCTGATGAACATGTATTAGAATTTAACAATTTATCAATTGGAAAATGAGTGATTGATATGGATTTCAGTAACATAAACAAATACTAATATTATAATCAAATGTCATTAAATATGTTGATCTTCTGTCCAGTCTAGATAAGATTGTAGCTGCACTACATGCGGGAGCCGAATATGCAGGGCTACCTATCTGCAACTGTGTCCTTGTTGCAGGAAGCCAATCTGGAGTAGCTGGAGCTGAACGGGCGGGCATGCCATGTGTTGTTCTACGGAGCAGGTGATTGTTCTATTCTTAAAAAATTCAATGAACATGTATGGATAATTGTTGCAGATATCAGCGGAAGTTCCTTATCAGTTATCATCAACAGAATTCTGATTGTTTTTTTTAAATGATGAAACTGTTTCTTTTTCTATTTGTAATCATTTCCTGCAGTTTGACATCTAGAGCAGAGTTCCCCTTAGCTCTTGCCACTATGGATGGGTTTGGAGGTGCAGATCTGACCATTTCAAAATTACGCGGTCTATGCCAGAAGAAACAAACAAAGGGTTGAATGGTAATTTTCTTAAGCTGCAATTCCAATTGCTTAACATGTTCTTTGCATGAATCAAACTTGTGATGTTGCTGAGTAGTTTCCCTTGTTTATCATAGGCCAGAGTTTTGTATCGATTACCCCCAAGAAACTCGAAGAAATGAACAAAGTATCCACTTGCTGAGGATTTGAAGCTGGCAAACAAAAGGAATGTGCCTCTAGAAACTGAGTTTAAGATAGGTGTCTTCGGAGACGGTGTTTGCTGGTACGATAATTCCTATCATTTCATGTATTGATATTTGGTGCCTCATTAACAAATCCACGATACAGAATGAGGCAAACTACAGTAATACATGTGACTTTTGCTTTGGTAACTATGTGATATCTATCGTTTTTTAACAGCATAAGCAAAGACCATTCTTAATATTATGAGTTATTTTGTTTGTTCAAAAAAAATAAAAATATTATGAGTTATTTTGACTGCGGAAAAGCTTTAACTGCAGTCGCTGGGTAAATATAATAGTGTAATCTGATTGTTATCTGAATAGAACTGATATACATGATGAGCATGTATTTCTCAATTTAATACTTGAGCTATAGTATCTGACAAAATAATTAATTAAATTTTATTAAAAATAATTTAAATGTGAAGTGACTTATGTTTAGTTATATCAATGTAAAAGTAAGTTCAGCGCCAATTTTAAAATTAAAATTGAGAGACACTTCAAATCAAAACTTTAAGATAGAACCCACTAAGACAATAGTAATTTTGACATCAAAAGATGTCAAATAAGGTTTCTTCTACAATGGTGAATTTAGACATGCATTAGTGTTACTTGTTTTAAGTAATCGACACTGTTTTTTTAAGGAGAAATGATATTTGTACAACCATTTTATGACAACTCTTTCTTATACTTTCATTATGTTCTTATTCTCTATCTTCCTTTTTCTCTTCCTATTGTTGTAGACCAATGAATGAAGAGAAAAAATTGTCACAAAAGTTGTCTCAGAGGATAATTCAAATATTCCTACTCTTTTTTCTTTCCCTCATATGTAATCCCAAACATTGCCTTTTTCTTACACATGCATTACAATTACTAAAAAAAAAATATTGAACGGTAGAAATGGACACTGACCCTCCTCCAGTGAAAACTACACGGGAGAAGAATCCTAGTCCAGTAATCAACGTTGTTTTTTTTCTTTGGTTGATTTTCAATATTAAGCAAGTTTCGGTCAAGTATTAAGATTGGTGAAGAAATGTTGTAACTCGCGCTAAAATCTCAGAAGAATAGACAATAAAATGTTTTCTTGTTGGTGTGGAGGAAGAAAAGCAACTGCATTGTGGGAAAAGGGGCCCCTTACTGCTAAAATAAATACAGTGGGGATAACATTAATAAGTTTCGTGCGATAACAGTGAAGATGAGATGATTATCCGAACAGAACCCAAATAGGGGTTCTTTATATTATCATCTAATCTAATTTACACGGTACCGTAAACAAGGTAAGTAAAATGTAGCTGTAAAATACAAAACTGATCTCTCAAAGCAACTAAAGAGGTGCATATTATAATATGATGCCGACCTTCTTCAACATAAATTATAATGATTCAGCTTCAGAAACGTTTGTCCTTTGCCTCCGAGACAAGTTTGTGGTTGAGAATTCACTATCACCGTCAGATGAGGCAACACTAGATAGACCCGTATTGGAGATTGAGCTTGATACTGAGTCAGGTTTTGACACCTCATTTCTGAATATCTGAGAATCTGAATGATGTTGCTCTGTTCTTTCAGGTGCTGGGTTCCCCTGAGCTTCTTCGGCAAGACGTTTAAGAAGGTTCATAATTGTGGGGACAACCTTTGACGAAATGGACAGTATCCCAGGCAGCTATGAACAAAATATGCACAAGTAGAAAAATTCAGACAGTGCTAAAAATCATTCAAATATCCCTTATACTTACCGTTGCTACTTTTACAATTCGCTACCAACATACCAACGTCAACAAGGCAACTAAGAATTTTTGGACTAGTAAATCCAACTAACCAAAGTACCATACTTCTAATTTAGTGAATAGCATCATTTTTTGCATTGTAAAATAGTATTTTATTTTTAAAAAGAAAATAAAAAAAATCTCATGACAACTTTGTGGATGGTGACTGTGTGGACAGAAGCATCCAGCTGTGGAAAAAAATTAAAAGGGAAGGAAAGAGCCCACACTACTTACAGCGCCATGTCGAAACTCTCCACCTACATCCATCTGTACCCAAATGGCCTTCCCAAGTAGATAGGCAACAAATATACCCAGTATGAGGAGAGGATTTCTGTTTCAGAATCAGCGGATGTAATAATTAAACTGATGGAAAGAAGGGTCCGATAAAATATAAAAATAAATAGTCAGCGTTCAAGATTTGAGTGATATTTACTTTAAAAGCATCATAAATTCATTGAAACCAAATATGGCCATTGCCATAATTGTCCATGCAGGAGGTAGCCAATTGTTATTCCGCTTGTAGGCCTCCTGAATCCAGAACAACAAAAGGTAAATAGCACATTTGTTAGTGTGCCTCGAATCAGATTAGTTCCAAGGAAAAAAGAAAGGACAAGAATGCATTTTCATCAAATGTGTAGCTAAATGAACAGAGTAAAAAAAAGGTTAATGAACGAAAGAGAAGAAAAAAAAACAGAATCTAGCACTTACACTATTCTCATATTACAAGCAAAAGAAATACTCCAACCAAACCAGTTTTATCATGAAAATGGACAAGTGAAGCGCGATAAAACCAGCAAATAACAGCAAAGGATACAGGAGAACCAAAGCTTAAGACCAATGTTTTAAACACTAAACCAGATTGGCCAATTGAACTATTTAGACCATGAATCGGCCATGTATTTGGTTCAATAGTCCAATTCAATCACAATTCAACCTAAATTCGACTAGTTAAATCAGTCGAATCAATTGGGTTTTAAATTTGTGGTTTAGTTTTCAAAGCATTGCTCAAGACAATCAACACAATTGATTATTTTCAACCACAGAAAATTTCATACATATAGAACAGGGCCTTCAAACACGTTTTTTATCTACAGAATATAGCTTGCTTGGGTTATTGGACTTGCAAGCGCATTGAATGTTGCATTTATTGTATTTCTGTTTTTGTATATAAGAGTTCAAAAATAAGGATTGTGCTTGCAAAAGCAAATTCATATTTGTCTAGGCTTTAGAAAATTACAAGGTTTTCAGGATTCTGAAAGTAATGGATGAAGATCTAATTCAAAATCAATATTATAACATCCAATTATGGTTGTAAGTTGTAACTCCAATAACCAATACCAACTACTTCGGACGTAAAAAGAATTCTTATGTCCAAAATAGCATGATAAACGTGGTTATGAAGTGCATAGTCATTGAAATTTGTCTCCCTTTCAGATTTTCCCTCTTTATCAACGCATACACATAAAGCATATTATTAAATAGGTTCCAATTTCAGCCAAAATATTAACTGTGGTAATAATGATTCCATTTGTGTACATTGTCACGAACCATCTCTCAAAAAAGTCAAGTTTTTAACACACTTCCCCATGCACAAGCTTTTTTCACTTCAGGTGTGGAAAAGGCTTATTCCCACTTTACTTTGAATTTAATTTAATTTTTTAAAAACAAGGGTTGTAAGGATCAAGCTCCCAACAACTTGATAACAGAAGTTCTGTTACCATATAATGTATATCCCAAGAGTTTTTGTAATTAGGCTAAAACAGATAAATGGTTTTATATCTCAAACTGCATAAAAGTTGGCCAAAGCTGCAAACAAATTCAATTATTAAAGGGAAAGCAGAAAACGTAGACAAGACAAAAATATGACATAATGATTTTACCTGAGCTGCAATAGCTTGTGTAATTGTATACTCAGTTTCACCTTGGAATTGTCTCCACAAAGATTTGCACTGTACAGGAGAGATAAGTACATCTCCAGGAGAAACCTACATTTTATATAGATTCTTACATAAAAAAAACTGTTGGCAGCAACATCAGTAGAAGCACAAATATCACACACAATAAAGTACCTCCTCCCATGTGCTTGAAGCCAGTGGATCCACAGAAGCTTCTCTATCTGTATACTGGGAAGATGTTGCAGCATTGGTTTTGTTTACAAGCGACAAATCAAGTACTCTTTCAATTTGATCTGGCTTCTCATCCAAGCGTATAGCAGCCATATCCGATAGAAGCTTCAGCGACTGTTATATGGAAACACATATTACATTGTGAATAAAAAGTGTTGTTTACAATATAATATCAAGTATGAGCAAGTTCAAAGATTATCATTGAGCTAGCAATCAAGTACCGCAGAGCGGGCATCTCTTGTAATAGCTCTGATATCTTCTTTCCCAGTCCAAACCCTAGGGAGTGAATCATTGTCATGATTAAACACTGTAGAGAACCTGAAAATTATTATCGAAACCAGTAAGTTACAAAATTAAATATAAAAAAATGAGTAAACATCCATCTGGAATAGTGCAATTTATTTGGGCATAACAGAAAAGGTACAAGTACAATAAAGGGTACCCACCAAAACAAACAAATAGAAATAAATAATTACAATAACAAACATATCCTTATCTCATTAAGTGGATCAGCTACATCTCTCTCTTTAAAATACCAAAATCTTTTTTTTTTTGACAAATAAAATACCAAAATCTTAGTAAAACCATTATCTTATTTAAAGCAAGGTCTTTATAATGTTTCCACAAATGTTTTCTGTGTTCCTCAACTGCTTTGAACAAGTTTAAGTGCAAAAAAAATTTCTCTCGGCATGCCTCACAAAGAAATGCTTGGAAATCACACATTCACTAAGCATATCAAGATACAAAAACAACTTTGTCCAATAATAAAAACCTATAAAAACTATTGCTTCTGGCATTCTATCCCAACAAAAGACAACAACAAATACGAAGATATGGACTATCATTACAACTCTCGAGTTGCAAAACTTCAAACATTAATCAAATTTTCTAATACAAGTTTCAAGCCGAAGATTGTGATAATAGGCCAACAATAAAAAAAGTCTACATTATGAAAAATGGACATTAACAGAGGATAACATCTGTACTATTTGTTGAGCTTTCATTTATATGGGGAAGAATGGATGCAAAGTCAAGTAGGGCAGATTTGGCATCTTAATTGGAGAGAGTCAGGGTCTCAAATATCATCAGGTAGTATCCGTTATAACACCGAAAACCTTTGGATCACATTAAACTGCTGAGTAATAGATACCTTTACACTGTTGAAACCATAATATGTTGCACGTTCCAATCTTTACTTTGTTAATGTTTGGGTTTAAACACATTGGCCAAATGAATGACTGTAGTATAGATATATTTTCAACAACATTACCTATCTTTCATGCGAATCAGAACCTTCCCAGCTTCTTCTCGCGCTTTATTCTCCACCAATTTTCTAGCGTAGTCTCTTAAGCTTTGTTGCATTTTTTCAACAGTTTCTTCTTCCAGCTCAAAACCAGCAACGTGAGCTGAAAATTCTGATACAGCAGCTTCAGTTTCACTTTTAAGAAGTTTTCTTATTGAAAACCAGGTGTCCTTTCCTCCTTCTTCAAAGAGGGACTCCACAGGTGCAACCAATGCCTTGGCCAGTTGTTTCTGCAAAAAGGAATAATTTAGTAAGTGACGAAGATATTGGTGACACTAATAATACATTGCTCTGCTCAACCCATTAATCTAACATAGTGCCAATAATGCAGTATTAGAAACAATATCATTAGAGAGAAAGTTGGAATAGCTCTCGTTGTAGAAAAGATGCTTGAGTCTTGTTTAAGGTGATTTAGACATGTAGGGAAGACTTGTAGAAGCATATGTAATGTAAGTAAGGTTACTAAATAGAGAGCAGTCCAATTGTTAAGAGGTAGAGAAGATAAGAAAAACTACTGGTCAAAGTACTAAGGTTTTGCTTGGTAAGGTCAATAAGCTAGCTTATAACTTATTGGACTAGCTTAAAAGCTTGTTTGATCAAAAGAAAAGTGTTCAGGAAACCAGCTTATAGCTTATTTTTAGACGCTCCTTGAAGAATCATATAGCTTTTCTCATTTTTACCCTATAATTATTAATGATAAAAATTTAGTGTAAGCTATAAATTTATAGTATAATCATTTTTACCACGTTACAGTCTAGTGGTTTGGTTGTGTGTGGAATCTCAGGTCACCACATTTCCCCATCCCCATGTGTGTTTATTTGGAGTCCATCTTTGCTCCATTTAAGCTTCCTCAATTTACCCCATTTCAAGTCATAGATGTGTGACATGTGGAAAAAATAAAATCAATGGTTGTGATTAAAAGGTTTGGAAAAGGCAATTCTTTGATGACAAAAGAACCTACACGCTCTGATAATACTGGTACAAACTCTCCTTCCTTCTCTCATAATCTCACAGATGCCTCTCTCCCTCCCACCGCCGCCACACCTCTCCCTCCATCCACCGGCACACTCTTCTCTTTCTGCTCCACCTCCACATCACCTCACCTAAATCATCCTCTGTCAAACTTTTCTCTTCACCGCTGCCGCCACTTCAAACCGCCATTGTTAAATCGTTTTAAGAAATTTTAAAAGATGCATGGAAGAACTGTTATGGTTATGGTACATGATCTCACAATTCTTGGCTTTGAAAAAAGGAAGTCTCGGTGTACATTTATCGGACCATCACTTCAATTTTTTGTGTTTTTGTCTAAATAGGAAAGGTAACAAGGACACTATTACTTTCCTCTGTTATCTGCTTCATAGGTTCAATAACATTTTCATATACCACAAGAATAAGGATTTTAAACCCAGTTTTAATTTCTAACAGCAATTTGAAAACACTACAAAACAAGACCAAACCTAGTGATCTCTTGGCTGATATGTTTGAAAAATAAAATTAATTTATCACTTCTGAACTGTTAGTGTCAATGTTGTGATGGGTTCGACAAGTTTCAAGACTAGCATGAGATTACTAATTAAGGTGAAAAAATTAGGGGAAGAGTGAGCCGGTGGATGGAGGGAGAGGTGCAGCAATGGCGGCGGCGGCGATGGAAGGGAGAGGCAGCTGTGAGATTATGAGAGAAGGAAGAAGGAGAGTTTGTATCAGTATTATTGGTGCGCGTAGTCTTTTTTGTCATCAAAGAATTGCCTTTTCCAAACACCTTTTAATCACAGCCATTGATTTTATTTTTTCCACATGTCACACATCTATGACTTGAAATGAGGTAAATTGAGGAAGCCAAAATGGAGCAAAGATGGACTCGTTTATTTGAGTATGTGTTAACCAATAGCAAAATAAAATAAAACAAAACTATAAATGTGCCAGTATCTATTTAATTTAATAAAGAATATTTAAAAATGAGAGTAATTTAAAAAAATATATTATTATTATTATTATTATTATTATTATTTTTATATTGGTACATGTGGGCATACATAATACAAAGAATTTATGTAAAGAGTTAAATAAACAAGTCCTTTCATGTCATTTTAAATTAGTCAGTTAATTTTACTGAACACTTAAATTTCAATCGACTAGTTTTTTGGCTATATAAGCATTCAACTAGCCTATAGGTTAGAGGCTAAGAGAGATTTAAAGCTAAATGGTCAATCTGTGAAATTCATTCATAACAAGGCATCATGCCCATCATTTGATCCATGTACCCAACCCACAAAGTGGAAACAGACTTTGATTGTACAGACAACAATATTACCTCGAAATTAGTTGTTATCTCCGACAATTTTGCATTGCGCACAGATAGAGCATGTGAATCAATATCACGACGAAGTTTATCTCGGACTTTTGAAGGACCCCAATTAGCCTGTCTTACAGAAGCGTCTGAAAAATGCAAATAATGATGAAACAAAACAAATAAGAATGAGCGTTTATAAAAATAAAAAATAAAAAAACAGTTTACATGATGACTGAGGCGAATTAGCAACTGAAGTAAATTCATTCAAGAGAGAACATGTTCCTCTGAAGCAAGCTTACAAAGACATATTTAGAATAAGCGACTTATATGATGCATTCTAAGATGAAGACAGACTAATTTAAAGGTGTAAGTGATGTTCTTTCTTTCCTTTTATTTATATGACAGCGAAAAAAATGAGAGCACCTACAAAAGCAAATCAGGAGCCACACTTTCTATATCTATGAAATTGAAGAATGATAAATTCCAAATGATTCTGCTTCAAGATTAAATAATGAATTTTATAACACATTACACAGCAAATGTATAAATAATAATGAGTATAAGTAAAATAATAAAGGCAGTCGAGAATGACCAAATGACACCTGATGTAAATTTAAAAAGAAAATCTGTATGCTAATATGAAGAAGAATCCTATCTAATTATTACCAGCAGATCCTTTTTCAAACTCGAGCATAATAGACTGGGTCCACGTGCGAACAGATGAAGCAAACCCTTCTCCATTGTTTAGTGATTGATCCAGCTTGGTCTTAAAATCGTCTAAAGCTTTAGAGCGTAGGTGTCCTATCATTGTTGAATAAGCAGGGTACACTGTCTGAAAAGTTGAAGCATAAAAAAATTATATGAAAAGTTTATGCTTAAAAAAAGAAAATCTAGGATAAATTTTTCTAGGGCTTTCTTAGGCCATTATATTTAGATTCCGAGAATATTTCAAAATACATAATATTTTAAAAAATTTAGACATCTTTTAATTTAAAAAAGTGATTTTCCTTCAAATAAAATACCAACAAGTCCTTCATGTCACATTCTCTTCCTTCAAAATTTCTTGCTAATAATATTTCAGTAGAGGCTTGATTTTATTTCAACGGTCCAGTCCACAACTGCTTTACCAAAATTCAGCTCAAATGGATCATAAGCCATAACTAAAATTAAAATAAAGCCTTTAGAGGTAGCAGGCAGCCTTACATCCAATGCATTTGATTCCAATTGCTTTCGTTTTGCATTTCTCACAGCATCATCAAAGTAGATCGTCTCCTCATCATATCTGTTGAAAGCATATATTATCACCATATGAAAATAAATAAATGGAACTTTTGGAGACAATTAAATAATAAAAAAAAAAACTATTATATGCCATGCTAAAGCCTCAACATCAAATAGTTACGTAAGTTCCAATGATGACTATAGATACATCCTTGTAAACTTGCAAGGACAAATAGAAATTAAAGTAACACATTCAACCAATCTATTTTTCTCTCCTTTTATTTGGAGAGTTACTAATCAAACACATATCTTTTGACACAACTGCAAGCAAAACTTACCAAAACTACAAATAAGGTAAAGACATTGCCAAAAAAAGAATCCCAATCTAATTCCAATAATTATTACACTCCTTCAGTGACTCGCAAACATACACACGAGTTATTAGGGGAGGCTTGATTTAACATCAGAAACTAAACATCAAATTAAGTAGTTGTTGAGCACAGATTTATTTTGAGATTGAATAATTAAGTCTACCAGCATCTAGAACTTACAGAGAAAGGTAGGTATCAATAATAGAGCTCAACTTTTCCCCAAAGCCTTGTACTGGACCTGATTGAACAGCTTCCTCCAACTCCAGCCAACCCTAAGCCAAATTCATTAATATAGTGACTGATTTTTAAAATAAATGATGCAACTTAGATGGGTAAAATAGAAGGATATGGATCAGCACCTGATCAGAACGTAGCTGACTAAGCTTTTCATAAGCAATCTCTTCACAACGCACGGTTGCAACCATTACCTATTATAAAATACAAATCCATGAGAAAACCACACCATGTCTAAAATATCAGATTATTGGAAAGCTAAACCACTGTTACATCTGAAAATGGGATTATTGAAAACCTTATGAGCTGGGAGATCGAGATCCTTGTTCTCTCGTATGACTTTCCATATGTGTTGTGCACTAAGAGAAAAAGCCGATGCGGGCACAACACCACGCCGATCACCAGCAAGACCTCCAGGTGCTATAGAATGATAGAAACGTTGTCGTAATTGAGCAACCTGTATGAAAAGCATAACAATGTGATCTACACTTTAGCACATATGAGATAGAAGTCAGGATGAGGAAGTTTTGATGCATAAAGTTTTAAAAAAAAAAAAAATCATTATTTGCATGCATATTGATAGCCAAATTATTGTTCATCAGGAGAAACATGTTTGAAAGCAATAGGATTTAGAAATCATTCTAGTTCTAGAATTAAAAAGAAAAGTTGAACAAACTCCTTAAAGCAAAAGTAGTAGCTCATGAAAGGATACCTCCTCTTTGAATTTCTCCTCTTTGTCCTCATAGCTTGACAAAGCAGTAACTTCCACCTTCACATTAAGAGTCGTTAATCATATGCCACAACATATACATAAACAATCAAACAAGCATGCAAAAAAGGGAGATAGATAGATCTTCTTACATTAAAAAATTCACTAAGAGGAGTGTGTAAATGAGCTTGAGGTTTTGGAACTCCATCCCAAATCTGATGAATTCATTTCATGTTTACAAACGATGGTGAATAAAACAAGAAACCAAATAAATGAAAGAAGAAGAAAAATTAATGAAAAATCACCTTTTGAATATCTTCTCTCAGAATAGGCTCCAAATTTTCCAACGGAGTCTGTACAGAAAGCAAGAAACATGGTAAACCAATGAATATAGTAATATAAAACAGGACACATTCTCATTAAAGGAAGAAGTGTATAGACCTTTGTCTTATCACGTATAACAAAAAGCAATGTTGTCTTCCGTGGACTAAATAAACGCATCATGACCTAAAAATAAAAGAACGGTCAGAGTGTGTAAATTCAAACATAGAATACCAAACAGAGGCAAATTCATGGTTGCAAACTACCTGAAAAACTGTTTTTAAAAGAGGTTTATTGGCTGCTTGTTCACGACCAATATCATGACACCACCTGTCCATAAAATAAATGACAAAACTAAGATATAGTTTCTTGTGTGCTGTTTTTACTTTTCTCTGATTACAATTCAGTACATGGATTATGTATCCAATAGTATCAATAGGACAACTTCAAATTCAGAGTCAAGTCAAAATTTAATCCACGTGGTACATTTTAATCAGCATAAATGGCACCCATAGAACAATTCCTAAGTTTTATCCTAATATAAAACCTTCAATGGCTGTTCGAAATGGAATTGTCTTATCCTAATATAAAATGTTTTAGTTTCTAGTTTCTGATCAATTCTGACAACTAATTTGGCTCCAAAGCAAGGAAGCAGGAAAAAGGATTTCGAAGGCTTGCAAAGGACAATGCTGCAGAAAATAAGAAAGGAAAATGGCATTATGTATATCATCTACTTACTTCCACGCCTTGTGATATGAAATATACTACTACCTCCATCCCTAAATATAGGACACTGTTGAGTGTTAGGTTAGTCCCTTTTTATAAGACCCCTTTCAAATTTCTAAGTGTAATAATTATTTCTTTACCAACATACCCCTAAGAAAATTACATCTTTTTCTGCAATATGTAATAAATACTCTTATGCAATTATTAACTAATTCTCTCTACTAAAGGGTAAACTTGTAAAACTATACAAATTGTTGATAAATTTACTACTACAAACAATTTTCTTAGTTCCCGTGTTTTACTCAAGGGGTACTATATTTAGGGACATATGTAGTACATTATATTTTATCCTACAATCACTAGTGTACAATGTCAATGATCCCAAGTGTCAAGTAGATAAGTTACAAGCAAGAATATTACGAACATGAAATATACCATTACCAAGTTAAATAGTGAAATTTGTGGACTTATGTGAAGCTAGTTTCTAAGGACTGCAAAAAGAAAATGTTGGAACTTTTTTTTTAAGGGAAGAATGTTGGAACTTGGAAGTAAAGTTTCTTTTAAAAAAAGAAACATGTTTATCAGATGCCTAAAGTTAACGATCACCCCAGAATTTCATTCATACCATCAATTATAAATGACCAGTCTAGGCCTAAAAACTTACATGTTTATCAGAACAATGTCTGATACTGCCAAAGCAAAAAGAGCACTCTGCTTCTCAAAAGCGGTATCGTCCTGAGAGATAAATAATTAAAAGAAAACAATAGTGAGTTCTAATGTACATGAAATGAAGAGACATAACAGCTCAATAATATCAAATATGTACCCATGCACATAACTACAAACAGACAAATATGCAAACAGGCTTGTCACTAAAGTGAAGCTGGAACAACCATGAAAACGTCAATAAAATTTGGCTATACTAACATGTGTCAACACCAAACACATAACGAGAACTTAAAAGTATTTTCTTGTACTATCAAGTCATTCTCTTTCAGGTCTCCTAAGGGCAACCTAAAATAACCAAAACCACCGAACCAAACTAATTGATATTAGTACATAAAACCATGGTTATCAATATTTTACAATACGTGAGTTGTATCTCGATTCAATACAAAACTAAATCTAATTGATACGAATCCCTAGTATGTATCTATTTCAAACATGAACCTCATTTGAATTCTGATACATTAAGATGAATCCCGATTCAGTCTAATCAATCTATACCTAAACTTGGTGTAGCCAACCTCTTTTTTTTTTTGTTTGTCAATTTTGCATAGCCAAGCACATGTTTTTTGTCATTTGATTTATGACTTGAATCTTGAATTATTTTGAGGCAATTAGGTGGTAACGGTATATTACTAGCTTATAATTTTGTTATGTCACTAGTTTTTACATAAAAATTGTATTAGTCATGTATCTTAACAGGTCTTCCGATTCACTATATGTGAATCTCAATTTGATAACCATCCATAAAACAATATATTTGACAGGGTATGAAAAAACACCTATTATAGATTATAGAATCTATTACCTCGCCCCTCTCCCTTCCATCTGTACCCTCTAAATCCATAGCAATTGTGCAAGGCTCAATTCCAGTACACTTAGCTATCCAAATACCCTTGGTGGTTTGAGATCTGCAACAAAATGTTATTCAATTACTCACTTACCAAAAAATAAAACATAAAAGTCGGATAAATAACAACAACAAAAACATTCAATTTTCATCTATCTCTTTAAATCTCATTTTCTCTAGTCTAGCCACAATAATAGCTCAATCATTTCAAAAACCTAACCTTCCTCTAAAAGCATCCATCTCCCTGAAACTAGTATGGAAAAGATGATTCATCAAAGTACTCTTCCCTGCACAAGCAACAAAACCAAATCACGATATTAGATCACCCAACACAAACACATAACCATTAAAATTGCATAATAAAAAAACTTAGTTAAATACAATTTTATTCCCGCAATTCAAAAATGATTGATTTTAGTCTCGGATGTTGACCGCAGAGACTAAAAGCAACGGTTTTGAATTTGCAGAGACTAAATCCGAACAAAAAATTGAATTTTAAACTTAAAAAACTTCACTTTGAGCACAAGTCACTTCAATCAAAAACCTAACTAATAAAAAACATTCATTTCATTTAAATCACCAATTTAAACCCTAGTTAAACACAAACATAATAAATGAAAAACTAAACTAATCGATCCAAGTTCATAATTAAACATCGAGCAAAAAAAATTGATGTTCGAAAAGGCTAAATCCGAATCAAAAAAGAAAAATAGCAGAAAGTGAAAATTGAAGAAGAAGAAAAACGGTTACCACTAGATTGAGGACCCATGATAGCAACAACAGCATAAGAAAGACCAGTATTAGCCATATTTGAAGTTTTGATGAAATTATCGAGACCGGTGAGGTTGAAAACACCGTCACCGTCGATGAGTTGGGTGGCGCAGGAATCATCAACGGTAGTTCCCATGGTTGAATTGAAAATTGAATTGTGTGAATGAAGTTTGTTTGGATCTAAGAATTGAATTTGATGATATTGAAAGTTACTACTGTAGATACTTTGATTGTTGTGTGACTCTTGTTGTTGTTGGTAGTGCCGCAAAGAAAAATTCGAGAAACACGCGACTCTATATTGTTGTCTTCTATTTGACTCTTTTACTTTCACACGTGCTATGTTCTTAAGCGGTAAATCAATTTTAGATTTTTTTTTTTCATCAAAAATTTAGCATATTTATTTTTGGGTTAAATATGTTTTGGAGAATGCTAACCCCTTCATATTAGATAAGGGGATAAAAATAGAAATATAGTATTGGAAAATGGTGAAAAGTGATAAATTTAACTTTTTAAAAGCCAAAATGTTGTTGAAACCAATGCAAACATGCTACTTTTGGAGGGCAATGGTTAGCAAGACCCATATGTTTTTGGTCTTATAATATACAAACTTTTCGTTTTAATCCCTCTAAAATTTTCCTTTAACTTTTAGTCCCTATAAAATTTTCAATCATTACTTTTGGTCCCTATTTCAAATTTAATTTTTGTATTTTTTTTAATGAAATTGTGCAGAAATGTGTAAAATTTTCTAAAAAAACATTCCCAAAAAGAATTAGAATTTTTTAACAAAGCACAAATTAAATATGAATTTTTAACCTTAAAACATATAAAAATTCATATTAAATTCATGTTTTGTTAAAAAATTTCAATTTTTTTGGGAGAGATTCTTATAATATTATGAATTTTTGTGCAAAATTTTATTCAAAAATATGAATTCTACATATAAGTTTACTTTAAAAGAGGGACCAAAAGTGTTGATGCAATTTTTTTAAGAGACTGAAAGTTGAAGAAATTTTTTAGAGGGACTAAAACGAAAAGTCGACATATTTATAAGGACCAAAAACATATTTAACCCTTTTATTTTTTTAGTAGATGATGACTTTGGTTCTACACCTTGTTGTCACAAAGGTCTTTACTATTAATTAAATACAAAGTAGTCTTTAAGTGTGCACTTTCGTTATCACTTTAGTCTTTAACGTTAAATAAGTATGTTAACTGATAATGTGGCAAATGTTTTATGCGGTGTCACATCACATGGATTAGAATGAAAGTAGAAAATTGTCACTTTAATCCCTGAACCGAAAATTAATATCCTCGAAAAATCAATATCCCTGAAAAGAAAATCAATCCCCAAACTCGTCCCAACGAAGTGTTGCTCTTCGTCAAGAACTGTGTCATCTTCCTCAATGAAGTTGTTGTGTGGTTGCGGGAGACTTGTTGTTAGGTCCATGTAAACACTTAATGTCACCAAGGCCCCTTAGAGTAAATTATGTATTTGTATATCTTGAATTCCTTCATGGTTTCTTCTTTTTAATCTCATTGTTAATTTCAAATTATACTATTTTATTTTTTAAGAAAGATTATTAGCTTCAAATATTGTCCTAGTATATTTATCTGAGCACGTGCACTTCTGCAGTATGATTGCAAAACAGAAACTTAAGTCACTTGATTCAATATTTGTTTTTATATTAGCTATTATAATAATCACTGATGTAGCACCAAACATGTTACGTAAATTGTTAAATTGTTCGCTAATATTTAGTGTTTGCTGTCACATTTTAGGTATGTTGTGTGTCCATGGAATAACAGTCATTGCATTAAAGCATATAAATGTTGTAGGCGTGGAATAGCAGCCATTTCATGGAAGCATGACAAATGTCGTGTGCAAGTAAGTGTTTATTGTCAGGGACCTTGTGACAATAAGTGTTTACTATCAAAGACCTAACTAATAGTAAGTATGCACGATCAGGGACCTAACATCAAGTCTCCCGCAACCACATAACAACTTCCGTAATTCCTTCTTATAACTGTCAAAAAGGGGTGAGAACAAATACATATATATAGTGGGCATCATTGACTCTGGGGGTCGGGAGTAGGCCTCACTTGCTTCCCACGTGAAGATGGTGTCTCTAAACATCAATAAAAATTCTGCAGTTCCCCAAAGTGTATAAATGTCAAATGATCAAAATGATTTTCATCTCTCTTATATGAAATGAAGAAGAAACTTTTCTCGGTTGATTTACTGTTGAAGTTAGAACCTGTTTTCCTTATAATATCTCTTACACAGGAGCAATAAAAAGCTGGACTCCACACACACACTCACTTGAAACTGTTGTAGGGTTGATGTGATCCTTGAAAAGTGTTTAGGTTGTGATAAGTGCATCCTGAGAACAAAGCCTTGAAAAATAAAAATGCAATTGGTTCTTAGGTCATTCTGTTTTTCTGAATTATGTTGTTGTCGTCCCTTGCTTTTTGCTTGAGGACAAGCAATAGTTCAAGTGTGGGGGAGTTTGATAACACGTAAAACACACTATTTAAATAGTATAATTTTTACTTATTTTAGGGTCGTTTATTGTGTTTTGCATGTCTTCTGACTAGTATTTTGTTATGTTTGGTATCGAGGGTGTCAAAAGTAAAAGAATCAAGAAGGAGGTGAAAAGATCAACTTAAGCTAGTACAGTAAGCCCATCACTATGGCTAATGACATCATGCTGATGTCACACCCAATTCAGATCAAGCCAAGAAAGAACGCGTTCAGCAACAACGCTTCTGAGTCTCTCTGCAGAATTATCAGATTCAATCCTAATCTTCACTCCACAACTTTAGGCTCAAGCAAAGATGATTTGGTTGCAATTTCAGAGCTATAAAAGGAGATGCTACTCATCAGAAAAGGGCTTCACGTTTTTTAGTTTTAGTTTTACGATTCAACACTAGTTTTTCAAGTTTCAGTTTTATTTTATTATTTCTTTTGAAACTTTTGGCTACGAGAGATAAGAATTCTATTCTGAAGCATGTTTTCTTTGGAATCGAAAGCTTAGATTTCTTTAACATACCCTTATTTTCAATGAAAGTCACCGTGCCTTTAAATTTTCATTCCCATAATTTTATCGCAGTTCCCTTTATTTCAAGTGCTGCTACGTATTATTTTTATTGATTCCAATTAAGTTGCTGTTTTGCACATCTGTTTCTAATACGTGTTTCAATTCCATAAGTTTTCTTGCTGCTGCACCTATTTATTATAATTCATTCAATTTCAATTTGCTGCTGCCATCCAATTGCCGATTTGTTTATTTTATTTCCATGTTCCTGCTCAGCTATTACATTAAATTCTCCATTGCAATTTTCTGAGTTGTTCCATTTGCTACCGAAACTTTATGTTTGGTTTTCTTTACATCCCTGTTCCTATTCTCTTATTTAATTGTGTTTAGAATTCTGCTAGTGAAGGAAGAAGCACACTCACGTGCTTGTTTCATGTTATTATTTGTTTAGTCTTTTGTGTTTTGCAGTACGGTACCTCATTTAGCAGTTTACGGCAAATTGTTCGATGGAATTTATACTCAATTAAAGTTTCCTCGATGGAATTTATACTCAATTAAAGTTTCCAGATTTTTACAGGTATCAAATATTTGCTTTTAGTATGAATAAATTAATGTTTGATGTAATTATGCGCGAGTAGTCTCATTTGAGTCCAAAACGAGGTCCCGTCGTACCGACAGAACTCATGTAAATTACGCGCTTCTTTTAGTTAACGAGAATTTAAATAAATTGTTTTGAAAAATTCTGTTTTGCAATTGTTAAAAGTCTACTACGAAAGTAGAGACACAGAGATATCGTTTACGCATTGAAAGAGCGAAAACGATGTCCGACATAGAAAAATATCAAGTTTTTAATCGAAAAGCTTAAAGCGAAAGCATTTCTTTTATTTTAATTAAGAGTTTATTGAATTTAGAAAAAGGAATTTTTAGGCCTGTAATTATACGCTACAAAAGTAGGGGGTTACGTGTCTAAGAGTTTTGACAACGTGTTGCGAAAGCAAACGTTGTCTCTTGTTCGTTCATTTCTACAAGTTTTAATTCTCTCGTTACCATTTATTTAGCGCAACAATTTACTTGAGTGTCGAAGGTCGACGGAAACCGTCGTTTTGGTCTCTACTCGTCCTTTAATTAATTAAAACATATTTTATTCCGCACAAATTCCAAACTATTTTGATTTCGCCTTAGATAAATATAGTAACAACGAACTTCGGTAATTGTTAAATTGGTCTCTGTGGATACGACATCCCTTTTTATACTAAAACGACATAGCCGTGCACTTGCAGCCCTGTCAACAAGCAAACATAAACCATGTTTGAATGCTAGTGTATAATAGGATCTTTAAAATATAATTAAATGTATATTATTAAATGACGTGAGATGTTCAAATTATATGAAAGTTTGTGTATTATCATGATAATACAACATGATTCAAAATTTGTAAAGTAACGAAGATAGGTGGGAGTGGAAGTTGGAGGAGGGAGGTAAGTTCTCGGTTAAGTCGTCTTATAAGAAACTTGAGGAGTTGTTGATTTTGGAGGATAAGTGGAATGAGGATGAGAAGAAGGCTTTTGGAGATATTTGGAAAAGTAAGGCGCCAACAAAAGTGGTGGCCTTTTCTTGGAAGCTTTTGCTTGATCGAATTCCATCCAAGTGGAATCTTAAAATTAGAAATGTTTTGCCTCCGGAAAATTCCACTCGGAGTGTGTTATGTGGGATTGAAGAAGAAACCTCAAAGCATTGTGACAAGGTGACTATAGTGTGGGAGAAGGTGATGCGGTGGGTAGAGATTTATTTCATTACTCCACCAAATTTGTTTGTTCATTGGGAATGTTGGAAGACGGGTGGTAGGACGAAGAGGATCCGGCAAGGGCTTTCGATAATTTGGCACGCAACAATTTGGGGAATATGGCGAGTCAGGAATAATATTATTTTTAACAATGAGGAGTTAGATGTGGAGGCGATGGTGGAGGATATAAAGGTGTTATCGTGGAGGTGGGTTTTAAATAGTCTAAAAATTCCTACTTGTTTATATTATGAATGGAGTTGGAACCCGAATGATTGCCTATCGAGGAAATAGTGGTCATTGGTGGAGTTGTTGTGTTGGTTTTGGCGGAATAGCAGCTTTTGATCCAATAGAGGGACGTTTCTTTCAGCTGTGTTTGGCTTTAGCAATTGCTGGGAGGTGCTGGCAGCAGGGAGGGGCGTGTTTTTTTGTCCTTAGTAGCAGCAGATGCAGTTTTGGTTAGGGGGAGTATTACCTGCGTTTTTTTGTGCAGATTTTTTGAGTTTTTGTGGCCCTTGGTTAAAGTTGGGGCAGGGTTATGCCTATAATGGCCTTTTGGACCAGTTGTTGTAGTTTTTTAATCTCTCAGGTGGCATTTCTTTTAGGTATATCCAAGCATCATTTTTAGTGTGTTAGGTCGTGTTCTCTTAGGCCAGCTGTTGTTTGGTGCTTCTCGGGTGTGGGAGTTCTTTTTAAGGTGGACTGGTTTTATTCGGAGTCGCTTTGTAATTATCTTGTTCTTTTCATCCACGAGTTTTTGTGTGTCTTACACAAACTTAACGAGAATAAAATTTGCTGATTAAAAAAAAAAAACGGCATTATTAAAAGTGTGACTATATTAAATTATAACAAACAATTAAAGCAGAATAAGTGGAACTCCAAAGGCTTTGTCTACAACAACATCACAGAGTGGTGAACTCCAAAGAAGCAGATGTAGTCATCCACCAAACATAAATATAGAAGATTTGAAGGGTAAGATATGAACCTTAAATCTTCAGCTCATTAACCTTTAGTTCAAACCAGTTGAGTAACCTAACCTTCAATGTGTCTATATTTAAAGAGTTATTTTTGACAAATATTTAAAGAGTTAATAGTGTTGAAAATTGTGTTGCTAACAATTATTTAATAAACTCTTGTTAAAACAACAAAAAATAATAATGACAATGACTCTTTTTTTCTCTCTTCCGCAGTCAAACTCACTATATCTTAACTCACCATTACCTCTTGTCTATGTTCTTGCGTCAAGCGTCCTCACCAAACCCTATCCTCCAATGCCATGTTCCCTCTTTCAAATCTGCCATGTTCCCTCTTTCAAATCTGCCATGTTATCCACCTACTTCAGCGTGATATGTTTTAACAAATTTTCAACTGTGTCCTCCTATCTCAAGAAGGTGTGAGGGAAAATAGTTTCTGTTATTATTCAATGTGTCAAAATACAAGTGATGGATACCTATTTATAATAAGAGTGTCCAAGTAAGTAAGTTGGCTTGCATTACAAGTCACTGTGCAAAACGAACTATTATTACACTAATCAATATTAAAACTATATTGGTTCAAGCTACTAAACACCCAACAATCCCTCCCCTAAATTGAACAATCTCTGTAACAGTTTACACCAAGAGCTAGTTTGATTCATTTGAGCTGTCTATAATGCCAAGCTTAGTTCTTAAGTTGCAGAAGGTCTCCAACTTCAGTGGCTTTGTCAGGATGTCTGCCAGTTGATTTTGTGAATTGCAGTGCATCAATTCTATAATTCCATCTTTGGCTAAGTCCCTTAAGAAATGAAACCTGACATCTATGTGTTTGCATCTTCCATGCATAACTGGATTCTTGGATAGCTTTATTGAAGAACTGTTGTCACAAGGAGTCACAGTTGCTTCCTTCTGTTCTTCATTCAAGTGGTGCAGGATCCTTCTTAGCCAAATTCCTTGACATGAACATGAAGCTGCTGCCACATATTCAGCTTCAGTGGTAGAAAGAGTGATAATAGGCTGTTTTTTAGATGACCAGGCTATTGCACTATCACCAATCATGAACACATAGCCTGAGGTGCTTTTCCTATCATCAATATCACCTGCATAATCAGAACCTGACCAGCCAGTCAATCTTACCTCTTCTCCTTTCTTATACAAAATTCCACAGCCAGCAATTCCTCTCAAGTACCTTAGAATTCTTTTGATAGCTGAGAGATGCATTTTAGTGGGTCTTTCCATGTGTCTAGCAACCAGACACACTGAATATGCAAGATCAGGTCTGGTGGCAAGCAAATACATCAAGCATCCAACCATTTGCTTGTACTTGTTGGCATCTATTGCTCTGGCATTCTCATCCTTCACCAGTTTAGTTCCAGTCACTATGGGATTGCATACCATATTGCATTTTTCCATACTAAACCTTTCTAAGATTTCAGAAGTGTATTTATGTTGACTAATGAAGATTCCATCATCACACTGCTTGACTTCTACTCCAAGAAAATATCTCATTTTTCCCAAATCAGTCATAGCAAAATTATTTTGCATTGAATGCTTGAATGACTCAAACATCTTGATGTCATTTCCAGTGTAGATAAGATCATCTACATATAAATTGACTATAAGCATCTTTCCTTCAGAGTTTTTCTTTACAAACAAAGTGTGTTCATGAGAACACTTCTCAAAATGTTCTTGAGCAAAGTAAAACTCTATTTTGCTATACCAGGCTCTAGGTGCCTGTCTCAAACCATACAATGCTTTCTTCAGTTTATACACCTTACTTGTATCTTCTCTTTGATAGCCTAATGGTTGCTCCACATACACATCCTCAATCAATTCACCATGCAGAAAAGCACTCTTGACATCAAGCTGATGAACTTTCCAGCCTTTACATGCTGCAACTGCAGTATTGTTATAATGGTATCCCATCTTGCTACCGGTGCAAACACTTCATTGTAGTCAACACCAAGCTTCTAAGCATATCCCTTAGCAACCAATTTGGCCTTATACTTCTCAATTTCTCCCTTTTCATTCAATTTAGTTTTGTATATCCATTTTACTCCAATTTTCTTGCAACCAACTGGTAAATCAGTTAGTTCCCAAGTATTATTGCTTTCAATTGATTCAATCTCCTGCTTCATAGCTTCTCTCCATACCTTCATCTTTGATGCTTCATCAAATGTACTAGGATTAAATGAGGTACTAAAAAAAGCTAAACCATTTTACAGATCATCTTCTTCAGCTTCTCTTCCAATTACATAATCTTTCAAGTATCCTGGTGGGTTTCTTGTTCTAAGGGAAACCTCATTTTCATTAGGTGACTCAACCTCTACTTCTTCTTCATGATCAGAAACAACATCTTCATGATCTGAAGCATTATTTTCACTTGTTTCATCAAGGTGAGGCATCTCAGGATCAACTTGATTTGCAGGTTCATCAGTTGTGAATTCTATCACATCATCATTAACCAAGATTGAACTTGATTGAGTGTTTTCAATACCATTCCAGTTCCATCCTTGAGATTCTTCAAATACAACATCTCTGCTAATCACCACTTTCTTACTTTTAGGATCATAAAGCTTGTAAGCTTTTGATTCTTCACTCAAACCAAGTAAAATGCATCTTGTACTCTTATCATCCAACTTTTTCCTCTGAGTGTCTGGCACATGAACATAAGCAACACATCCAAACACTCTAAAGTGTTTCACTGAAGGTTTTACACCACTCCATGCTTCCTTAGGAGTCATTTCCTTTACTGACAATGTAGGGCTTCTGTTTAACACATGAGTGGCCCAAACAATTGCTTCTGGCCAGAAAACCTTTGGAACATGTCTAGCTGCAAGTATACTCCTTACCATGTTCATCAAAGTTCTGTTCTTTCTTTCTGAGACTCCATTTTGTTGAGGTGTGTAAGTTGTAGTGAGCTATCTCCTGATTCCATTTGAGCTGCAAAACTCATTGAACTATGCAGAGGTATACTCTCCACCCCTATCTGATCTTAATCACTTTATTAGACATCCAGATTCCTTTTCAACTAAGTTTTTGAACAATTTGAATGTCTCAAATGCTTTTGATTTGTCATTCAAAATGTATATCCATGTTTTTCTACTAAAATCATCAGTAAATGTCATGAAATATCTGCTACTAGAATTGGAACTTGGTTTGATAGGGCCACATAGATCAGAGTGAATCAATTCAAGTTTTTCTGAAGCTCTCCACTGTGCTTTCTTTGGAATGGCTTCCCTATGTTGCTACCCCAACAAGCAGTCCTTGCAATTTGCTTCAATTTCTTGCACTTATGGCAAATCTCTCACCATACCCTTCTTTATCAAAATCTTCAAACCCTTCCAACTAAGATGTCCATATCTATAATGCCATATCTTAGCATCTTCACACTTTTCAATTTTCAAACATTCAGGAACAATAACTGGCGCAGAGATGATAAACATTCTATTGGTGCTCATTTGAGTTGACATTATCATGCCTCTTTCTTCATGATACACTTTACAAGTATCTTTCTTGAAAACAATTGTTAAATTCTTCTATTGAAGCTGTCCAATACTAAGCAAATTATTTCTAAGTCCAGGAAGATAATACACATTAGTTACAACTTGAATCATACCACCAATAAGCAATTTCAAGTTCCCTCTTCCCATGACTCGTATTCTAGAATCATCACCTAACTTCACTGATTCTCTGAATTCACTATCAAAATCAAATAGCCAATCCTTGGTTCCTATCATATGATTTTAACAACCTGAGTCAAGAAACCATACCTCATCTTTGGCATTTGTGTTTAGACAAGATTGAGCCATCAAAATCAATTCACCATCTTCAAACTCAACATAGTTTGCATTTTCTTCCCATAGAGGACATTCATTTTGATAGTGTCCCAGCTTGTGACACTTGAAACATTCAACACTTTCTTTGTTGATTCTTCCTCTGCCTCTTCCTCTACCATCTGAACGCCCTCTTCCTCTACCATATCCCACAGATCCTCTTCCACCATTAGAAACCTTCAAAGCTTGTTCAGTGTCAAATTCTTGACTCTGAGATTTCATACGTTGTTCTTGAACAAGCAAACTACTCTGAAGTTCATCAATTGAGAGTGCAGTAACATCGTTTGATTCTTCAATAGAGCACACTACATAGTTGAATTTACTTGTTAAAGATCTCAGAATCTTTTCAACAACAAGGGTTTGATCCATTTTCTCACCATGTGTTGTCATCTTGTTTGCAATAGAAAGAGTTCTTGCGAAGTATTCATCAATAGTTTCACCTTCCTTCATTGCAAGAATCTCAAATTCTTTGCGTAAAGCTTGCAATTGAGCACGTTTCACTTTGGTAGAGCCTTAATACTTTCTGCGCATTGCATCTTAAATATCCTTAGCTGAATCTTTAATCAAAATAGTTTCCATGATTCTCCACCTTAAGATCAATGGATTGAAAAAGATAATTCTTCACCTTAAGATCAAGCAGTTTACTATTCTTTGCAGCTTTTTCTTGTTCCGGTGTTGGATTTTCAGGAGCAATGGTGACACCAGTTTCAATTAGATCCCAAAACTCTTTGGAACGTAGAAGATTCTCCATAAGCATGGCCCAATGATCATAGAATTCATCAAACTTTGGAATGGAAGGTTGTGCGAAATTTGCAGAATCCGCCATGGATGAAAGCTTGGAGAAGAAGGAGGAAGAAAGAGAAACTCTTGTAACTGATTGTAACTAACTTTTCCCGCCAGAAGCTGCGCTTTGAGATTTATTCTACAAGCCCCTTAACACAGGCTTTAGATACCAATTGTGAGGGAAAATAGTTTCTGTTATTATTTAATGCGTCAAAATACAAGTGATGGATACCTATTTATAATAAGAGTATCCAAGTAAGTAAGTTGGCTTGCATTACAAGTCACTGTGCAAAACCAAATATTATTACACTAATCAATATTAAAACTATATTGGTTCAAGCTACTAAACACCCAACAGAAGGAAATTCAAGCAACTCGTTACGAACGGTAGTTTGTCATGTTTAATCGTCTACTCAGAAATATTATAGCACGGTTGAAGTTTAAGATTTCGTGGATCTATGCGCCGAGATTGTTTTTTGCTACATTGGGTGGTGAATACTTAAATTCGTTTTCAATATTTCAAAGTAATTTTTATTCTTCTATTTTTTTATGTGGTTGCAGCGATGTCTCATAAGCTAAAACACGTATATACTCTGTTTTGTTTGACTATTTCTACTGTTTTTGAGCGATCTTTTCTAAGGGAAATTGTAAAGTTCAAAAGGTTAGATAATGTTTTGATAATGGTTCCAGATTCGATCATCAGCTTGCAATATCAATTATCTGTTGGATGGCCAATTACAAATGGATAAAGGGATCTAAAGGTAAGAACTTTGACAGAACATGAAATTAGAGAAGGTTATAAGGTAGTGTATAATATTAGTGAATTCAATTTATTGTTTCTGGTAATAAAAAAAATTAAAAATTTGTTTACAGTAATTAATCTAGTTTGGTTTAAGCCCCACATTAAAATATCTGTATCTATTCATTAATAATTTAATAATGAATTTTGACCTTTGGAAAAAAAAAATCAATGACTGAATTGAATTAGGAGATTTTGTGTTCGATTTTGGATGAATGTGTTCTATCTAAAAATATTAACATTATCAATTGAATTAGATTTTGCAAACATCATTTGTGTGACTTTCACTAAAACAAAAAATAAAATTAGTGATGGAAATGGGGAGAAATTTTACTTTTTCTATCTAAATTTTCTTCGTAAATTTAAGTTATTGTTTTTAAACTCTGAAACGATTTTTTTAAGAGAAATGGTGAAAATCTTTATATTATCATTGCATATGAAGTAGATCATTCCTTGTATATTCTTAGAGCTTATTAGCATAACTACAACTTGAACAACTTTATATAAAGTACCAGTTTACAAATTTAATTGTTGAATTAAAATTCTTATTAAATTAGGTTAAATATATAAAATTTCTTATTTAATTATATACTATTTTTCAAATCATTATCTTAGTCGGCGTTTTTTTTTTTCACATAAAACTTCATTTATAGAAGAAATTCAAAAGAAAAAAAAAGTCTCAATTTTTTTTGAAAGGAAAACTCTTACGATATAACAACATGCCAGATTCCATGAATGTCATCGAACATATCCAAGCTCACATGGCCATATCCTAAATCCCACATGCTAAGCCCCATGAATTCTGGATTTCCATAAAATCATTTCCTCCAATTCTTCATGCACATACTATCATCACACAATGTGAACCACATCCATCTGTAACATCTTCGGGCAAAAAGTATATCTATGGAGAAACTCTGTAAGCATCCATTGTGTCATCCTCGCACCTAAACGTTATCAGTAAACATCCATATGATGACAAAACATCTTTGATATGAATTACTTACCACATACGTTTTGGAACAGTGAAAGGTCGTTCCACTCGTGCATCCAATACAAAGTTTCTGTTAAACTGAACCAATAAAACGGTATGAATATTTTTAAGAGGGAAAAGATTCATAGACACCCTTTTAGTTGATACACCCTTGTACCACCGTTGACTTGTCAAAAGAAAAAATAAATAATAGACCCTAGTGACATAGAAAAGACTGATCTACCCCTCAATCTCTAAACTCATTCTACCATCTCTCTCTTTCCCTCAACAACGGGGACCAATTTCTTCTATTAACCAACAACCACGATCTCCTCTCCCTCAACCATCATCACAATCTTCTCCCATCGCCGCCGTCTCTTCTCAACCACCGTCGGCTCGGCTTACACTCAACGTCGCATCATAGTCTATGTGCGACCCTATTCCCTCTCTCCGTCGTAACCTAGTTCTTTAATCATTGGAAATTACATCGTCGGAATCCAGTCGGAAACTTAATCTCTATGTTGAAGGTGACCTTTATCTCAAATTTTTCATTCCATTTTGTGATTGGCTTTGTATTTAATGTTTGTGGATTTTGATGGTTGTTCTAAAAAAAATGGGTAAATACTGATAAGTAATTAAAATTATGAATTTAGTCAATTATGATTTTGAATGTTTTGTACTGTAAAGACTGGTATTGGTAACACTAACAGGAAGATGAGTTTTATACTGTATTGTAAAGACTGATATTGATAACACTAATTAGTTTTGCCAGGCTGCGAAATATTTTTGATTTTGAATTTTTTTTTCTTTCAAAGTTGAAAATTGTTGTGAAACTAATTGTTAAACCTTATATCCAAACATGTTAAAGACTGAAATTTGCTTTGAAATCAGTTTACAAATTTTGAAATTGTTTTCCAAAATAATATTTGTAAATTAATTAGAAATCCATGGTGAAGAAATGAATCTTATAAGTGTATGATACTAATTTGAGACAAATTTGTGTTAAATGATGAATGATTGTATTAAGATGTTTCATTTTATTGCAAGAATACTCAATCACTCAAACTTGAGGTTTTTGATGATGACATTGGGCAAAATAAACAATTGGGAATGGAATTGTAATATTACCCCTTGACTTGAAAGCACAAACTAAAAAGGAGCTTCAATTGAGGTTGATGTCATGACTTGATATGCCGAAGGTGAAAGATGAGAAAGATCATGGATCCATGACAGTTAAGGTCTTGTATTACCAATTTAACAAGGGCATGAATCATCTGCACTAGAATAAAGGAAGGAAAGTGTATGTGAAGGACCATAACAGGTCATAACGGCTGAAGAAAGAAAGAATGAGTGGTTCTTCTACTCCAGTTCGTAATGAAATTCTTGCTTGTAAAATAATGAATTAAATTGAACCTACAGAGGTTCAACCTTTGATAATTGACAAATTTCTTTGTAATGTTTTGACTTGGATGTGTAATATTAAGGTATTGGAAACATTCCTTTGTAAAAGCATTGTTATATCTTTGTAAAATTATGGTTACAGACATCAAATATATGGTTATATGTAGTTTTTCTATGAAAACAATATCATTTTAAAGCAATTTATCACTGAAATATTAAAAGTGATAGAGATTCTATATTTCTTGGACTCTTAATTGCATTAGTTTTCTGTTTGAGACAGATAAACTTATAGACAACCAATTTTGAATGCAGGAATAAACATGGTTACACCTTTGTAAAATTGTGGTGACACGCTTCAAATATTTGGTTATCTGTAGTTTTTCTATGAAAATAATCTCTTTTTAGGTCAATTTATCATTGAAATATTAAAAGTGATAAACATTCTATGTTTCTTGAACTCTTAATTGCATTAGTATTCTGTTGTGGGGCTGGTAAACTTATAGACGACCAATTTTAACACAAGAAAAAACATGGTTATGCCTTTGTAAAATTGTGGTTATACACTTCAACAATTTGGTTATATGCAGTTTTGTTGTGAAAACAATATCTTTTTAAGGTAATTTATCAATGAAATATCAAAAGTGACTGATATTATATGTTTCTTGGACTCTCAATTTCATTAGTTTTCTAATGTGAGGCTAGCCAACTTAGAAACAACCAATTTTAAACGAATGAAAATAAATATGGTTACACCTTTGTAAAATTGTGGTTACACGGTTCAAATATTTGGTTATATATAGTTTTCCTGTGAAAATAATATCTTTTTAAGGTAATTTATCAATGAAATATCAAAAGTGACCGATATCATATGTTTCTTGAACTCTTAATTTAATTAGTTCTCTATTGTGAGGCTAGCAAACTTATAAACAACCAATTTTAAATGCATGAAAAAATATATGGTTACGCCTTTTATAAAATTGTGGTTAGACGCTTCAAATATTTGGTTATATATAGTTTTCTTGTGAAAACAATATCTTTTTGTGGTGGTTAAAAGCTAGTAATGTTGTATTTAGTACGGGTACTCATAATTGGTGGTCGAGCCCTCTGTTATGTATGGGCATCGACTGACAACTTTGTATTCTTGACAGGACCTTGTTCTCTCTGTGATTGTTTAGCACAAGTTACAACTTGTGCTGCAACAATTACGTTTTTGGTAGTAATATATTTCATTTTGGCTTGTTAAAAAAAATATCATTTTAAGGCAATTTATCAATGAAATATCAAAACTGATAGAATGTGGTGAAAACATTATCATTTTAAGGTGATCTATATTTTCGATTTTAAACTACTTCGAGTACAAAGAAAATAGGATTGCAACAAAGAAAACAATTACAATGCGAAATAACATTGATATATCCATTGTTCATACTTTGTACATTTACAAGTAATTTTATAATATGTTCATGAATTTGTAGAACATTACAACCATATCATTTACATGGTGGAATAAGTGCTTCAAACAATAAAACTGAAACTAAATAAGTTAACCATATCTTATACATGGCTGAATAAGTACATCACATAATAAAACTAAAATTAAAAAAATTGAACGTAGTCGTTTGAAGTTGATTCTTTTGAGCTTGACTCGACTTTTTTATTGACTTCTATCAATGATTTCGTTTCAAAAACATGACTTAATTGTACCTGAAAATGAACCATTTATTACGCATCTATAACTTTAGTTTGGGACAGTTATACAAACAAAGATGTAGTTTGACAATGAACTATAGCAGAGATTTAAATTTCTAGTTTGAGCATTCAATTTATAAAGAAGTAGTCAATGAAAATTTCCAAAGATGATTCTACAAAAATGTTGCTTTCATATGTTAAATATGCCAACTAAGAGTGGTACAATGGTGTTTGTCCACCTAAGGTGGTATACCTATAAGAACTCTATTTAAAATAAGTTCTACAGTTCTATGCCACGACTAAGTGCGACACATTTTCCAGAACTCCTTTGCCACAAAAAAAAACCACGACCAAGAGGATTAAACCAAGCTTTATGTGTCATCAAATGCTTTAAATTAGTGAAGCCATAATCAACATAAATACGCAAGTGATCAAGAGAAAATGGTAATAGTAACCAAAGGTTTTCTTTATTGACTAATAAATTGAAAGGTAAAAATAGATAGTTTGTCGTTTAGAGAAAAATCATTCGTTAATGCAAATTTAATAAAAAAATTCTAAACATTGACATTGTTTCAACCCCTAGTACAGCAATTTCTCTACACCTAGTCAAACTACTTCAAATAAATCTAAAAATTGATGCTATTACATAATTTTGGCATAACTTCTTAATAAATCCAAGACTTAAACTATTTTTCATTCAAAGAAGCATAGTTTAATATCTACTATCTCTAGCATCGTTAGATGTCATTCAAAGCAACATAGTTTAAAACCAACCTACATTTACTAACATCAACAACTTATCGTTATCCTAAACATTCAAAGCTTTACAATCACATTTCAGGAGAGTGTGATCATAATTGAAATAAGGGAGAAAATGAACTTACACCCATATTTGTAGAATGTTATTGTGTACTCATACATAACTGAGTATCTACTGCATCACTTGCTCTCTAATATCCTTAGTAAGCTCTACTTTAATGGTCACCTCATATCTAAAACAAAAATAAGAAAAGAAGAACTGGTGAGAGTAAATGATATGAGAGGAATTTTAAGAACAAGACAGTGAGAATTGTTCCTTCTACTAAGTATAAGTCATCTATTTGTATAAGATTGTCCGAAACAATTGGTCATAAAAACAAATAGTGGTTACACATTTGATAAAATGTGGTAAAGTGTTTAAGCAATTTGGATAGTTTATACAAAGTCTATCAAACATAGTGGATACTTAACATTTTACTATGCAATCATCAATCTATTCACAAGTGTGTCTCAAGTATATATATTTCCCTAAGATCTTGTGCAGAAATAGTGAGAAAGAGAAAAATTGGTAAGGGAAATAAATTGTAATTACACATTTGAAAAATAATGGTTAAGTGCATCAGAAAGTTTGTTAGTTTGCCTTTCAAAAATAGAAAAAATTTCACCCCTCACTCATGCTCATCATTCAAGATTCGCCAGTGTGTCTCAAAGGTATTACTTTTACATAAATCATGTGGACAAATAGTGAGAAAAGACACAAACTAGGGAAGAAAATAAAAAGTGCTTACACCTTTGATAAAACATGGTTAAGCCTATCTTTGTTTTGGTTAGGTTCCCAAAAGTTTGTCAAAGATGGACAATAGTTCACCTCTCACTCATGCTCATCAGTAGAGATTCATAAGCTAATATATCATATGGTTCTGCATCACAAAGTAAAAAAACTTGCAGTAGTATTCAAAATTCTTTTTGAAATTTTATTAAGAATAAATTTATCCTATCAAGATTCTTTCAATATGTAGTGACATAT
>Ga0228711_1001108_pt1 | contig 38221 bp, 12 predicted proteins | sample MedpolnodulmetaG_2_FD_177996 | JGI IMG/M metagenome (GOLD analysis project Ga0228711, IMG submission 177996) | Root nodule microbial communities from Medicago polymorpha collected in Santa Monica, California, United States - brown nodules | ecosystem: Host-associated > Plants > Roots > Nodule...
TGAAAGGAAAATCTAATTGATTTGATGGTTTAAATCGTAAAATATCATTAATTTAAAATGGGGTGAATATGTAAATAACAAAATACATGCTAAAATTGTAAAATAAAATAATAAATGTTTTTTTTTTTAAAAAAAGTTATTTTTATAATGGATGACACGTGGCTGATTTTTATTGGTTTGGGTAAATTGTCCACCAATTTTCAAAGGCATGCTAGGTCTCACCAACAAACAAACATTTCTAGTACTAGATAATCCTCCTCTTGCATCCGTAGGCAAACCAGGCTCCCTTGCATCCATATGTGAACTATGCTCCCTTAAATAACAAAAAAATACTTAGTGAAAATTACAATTAAAATACGTATAAATTAATCAGTAATCAAATTGTTAAGCCATATCATCATTTCAACATATACAACAACAACTAGAGATGAACCACCTGCCTCTTAAACGGTTTTCGACGGTCTGAGTTCTCTGAAAATCTAACTCCTCCGTTTGCTGGGTTTCCCAGTTGCACTCACCCAAGCAAACAAATAAATACTCCTACAAAATGGCATCAAATGCTACACAAAAGTACTCATTACAGCCCCAAAAAAAAGAACCAGAACATGGACCAAATTGTAGAGCACTAAAACAGCCCCAACGCCTGCAATAATACAGTACTCCTTTTTTGTAATTCTCTCCGTCTCTTACTCCCGGTCTCATAATTATATCTTGGTCTGACTTTATTATCTATTAAAAAAAGAAATGTTAAATGAAGTAGATTATGATAATTTAATAAACAATTTTGAATTTAAAAAAAAACCTGAAATATAAAATATACATAAAATATTAATTTCATTAAAAAAACCTCATTCTAAGGTTCTCATAGTAGTAATAAGGGAAATGTTAATCAGTGCCCCCGGACACTTGTTAAGGAATTATAAAAGGAAATTATGACTTGGAAATGATGTATTATACTTTTTAAAAGTTAAAAAAGTGTTATTTTCAATGCAAAACTTGACTTTTCTTTCTATTTTTAATTCCTTAACTAGTGTCTCAGAGACACCGGTCAACAAAACCCTAATAATAATAATTTTCTATGCCTATAAATACTACTTTTTGATCAATCAGGTTCACATTCTCGGTTCACTAACTAAAAACTCCAAAGAGAAAAATGATGAATTTTCATTTACTTCGTCCACCTTCTTCATCATCATTCACTTCTTAAAAAGATAAATAATCAAATTCATATTATTATCAAGTATTCCCATGACAATTGCAAACTAGTGTAAAAAAACAGTAATATTTACATCCATAGTTTCTGCGACAAATTTTAAATCGAAAAATATGATTAACCATAACCAAACACAGTTCAAGTCCACCAAAGTAAAGTTCAGTTCTCCTTTCTAGAACCCCTTATGGGCTGTCTCCAAAACTCCAACAACAACGTGGTCGAACTCAAATCTCTCAAGTTAAATTGAGAAACTTTAGTTAAATATTCAATTGTGGACGACATGCTAGCTCTTACCTTAGGATACATAGGTACGGATACAATACGAGTAGCAAATACAACGATTTAAAGAAATTAAGGTAAGTCAACAAAAAACAAGATTCTTTAATAAAAAAGAAACTCAAATACGCAAATAATATTGCATTATTATATTTAATATACGAGAAAGCAACAAAGTTTACTCGCAACGAAATAATAAAAAAAATGGAGTATCAAACAAGTTTCACGCATACTGGTATCGGACACATACCTAGTACGAGTACTTCATCTTTTCTACAAACACCCATGCTTCGGTGGCTCTTACATTTTTGTAGAAAAAACATCGCCTGCTTTTCATTTTCTTAGGAGCATTTGAATAAATTAGGCATCAATGTAATAAAAATAAGTTACTTGTTTTCGTATGATTATAGTACAGGGGATAGAGATGCTATATAAGAACCATCACAGTAGTTTACACTTTTTAGCGTACATGAAGATAGGGAAGACGTAACTGCTGCTTTTGGAATGCCAAAGGAATTCTCACCAATTGATTTCAAAGCAACATTGAGGCCAATTCAAAGTGGTTCAGTCACAAAACTTGCCTCAAAGTTTCTTATCCCTTGGGATCCCATCATTGATGCACATATACTGCAGATAATCCAAGGAGGAATAATTGCATCCTTAATTTCAATGCTATAAAAAAGGCCATTTGATGATCCTTGTGCAATATTTTCAGCTCTTGTCATCTTCATGCATTTAATATCAGGAGAAGTCATAGCAGAATTTTGGAATGGAACAGGAGAACACAAGACAGGTACATCCTCCACACCGGATAGCGAGGTTAATAGAGTTTTGTAATTCAGTAATAGGTCGTATAAACCATGCACATTGTTGTTTCCACTAAAAACGAGCAAAGATTCTGGGCTATTATCAACATCAGAAGATCGCTGTCTCCGGATTTCCCCCAAGTTTTGCTTTTCTATCTCTGACAGCTCAGCCAAATCCTCAGCAATAGTAACTTCTTGATCCACTTTTGAACGGCAAAGAGGCATAGAGAAACAAAGATCGTGCTCTCTTAAGAGCGATCTCAAACCTCTGGTTGACTGAGAAATATAAGCATTGCAGGAGCATTTGGATTTAGATTTAGATTTTCTGGAGCCATCACCACCAGTGAACATAACAACAAACTGGGAAGTGCAAACATAAAAAAGGCCACATACTTTGTTCCGAAGCATGTAAAATAGGTCCCGAAAGGATTCTTCCCAACCGACCTGTCGTTTCCTTAAGAACTCCAGTTCTTCTTCTGCAGTTGATGAGTTCAATACTGATATGATAGAAGAAGGAATAACAGATTGGGGATACATCCATGAGTGCAAATCTTTGAAACCCCTAATATTTTCATTCCAATTCGCAGAAGCGGAGTAGAATACTATTCGCATACTTGTTTTTAAAGTAAGATCCAAAGGAGCATTCTTACCAGATATAGTAATATGACATCCAGAGAAGGAATTTTCTCCTGCAATGGTAGGTTCTGCTGAATTAACAAGTGAGGCTAGTCCTTTCAATGCTTGTCCCATGTTGATACCTGCTGTTGCTGCTCCTCCAGAAGATCTACCAACAGCTGATGATGAAAGGTCAGCAACACTAAGGAACTTTTCATTGGTTTCACCAGCCTGGCCTTTGGCATCATTCTTTAGATTACTACTAGTTTGCTCCTTAGATACAATTCTAAACATGGACTTTTTGGCAGAAAATACTTCACCAATTAGTTGTGTGTCTTTCGCGGAACCAGCAGAGGGAGAAACCTCATCATCGTCATCATCAGTGAGGTCTTCAACACTTTCCCGCTTCAACTGCTCTCCCCTAAGTTCCGATGGTGTCTTTCTTTTAACCATGGAAGAAATTCCACGAGAACTTGGAGGTGCGGCTACTTTTTCCATGCAGAAAATTGGTCTCAAGAATAATCTTTGTAGAAGCGAGGGAAACAATTAAGCCAGTAGGTGGCGATGAGTAAAACCCTACCTCATATTCTTAGACCAAAGAAGGTTACTTTGTATGAAAGAGTTGAGAGTTAAGACCTAAACACCGCTTAATGGAAATTCCTTGGCAAAACCCTTGTTTATAGATATGTAACTGTTGAAATTAACTCAAAATTTGATGGATGGAGAAAATTGTTGCTAAAAATATAAAAGATATGTTTCAAATATATTTAGTGCTTCCAAAAATTGTTGCTGAAAATAAATTTATGGAGAGTAAATATATTTTTGTACCGTGTGACGGAAGATTTGATGCAAATATATTCTTAAAGGGAATATTTTATATTTTGCGCTAAAGGAAGAAAAAAAAAACGTATCTTCAGCGTGATATCTGTTCCAAATTTACAAGTTATATTTCTCTATAAATACATATCCTGTATCAGATGAATGATGAGAGAGTAGAAAAACAGGGTTTAGAAGCCAACAACAAACTAGGGTTTGTAGAGTTTTCTCTTGTCAACAAACACTAGGGTTGAACTTGAATCACCATTGATTCACCTTGGAGAAACACTATTAGGATTGAGTCTCTTGGTCACGGGAAGAGATTCAGGACTTTGAGTAAAATTAGGTTTGAAGACTTGTTCTTGTAACCCTTTGATATCTCTTTGTAAATAAACTCATCATTATAGTGGAACAAAGAGTTGCTCTCTCCCCCAACGTAGACCAGCATTGGACCGAACTGGATAAACAAATTCTCTTGTATTTTCTCTCTCTCTCTCTCTCTCTCTCTCTCTCTCTCTCTCTCTCTCTCTCTCTCTCGCTGTTTTAACTTTTGCTTGCGTTTATAATTGTCACCTACATGATATTGGTTGCTTGATTAATTTGCTCCATACATCAAATTTTTTATTGGTGTGATTTTTTTAACGAATTCACAACAGTAACTCTTGATTATAGCTAAGGATGTCCATGAATTTGGATGACTTGTTTTATCGATTGACGAAAACTATTTTAACCCCTCATTTTACTCAAACTCGTTAAAATTCAAGTTCAATATGAACCAATCCATTCAAACCCAACATGGTTTGGTTCGAGTGATGAATTTATGATTTCAAACACGTGAACCCTTAAACTCAACCCGTTCAAAAATATGTTAAATTTTTTGTATTTCATAATATAGTTTAAAATTTTATGTGTTAATCTTGAAGTATTTCAAGTAAATTTAATTTTGAAAATTTTAAATACTAAAATTTAGTCTAAGTATTGAAATTTTAATTTTTTTTTAAAAGTTATGTTCAATGAACTGTTGAGTGTTGACCCACTCAAATCAACCCGTTCACCACCGGGTTGAGTTGGTTATAGTTTGACATAAAAAAATATATGGTTTTAACCCAAGCAACCTTAACCAATTAAATTTAATTTTGGTAACAAGTTTGATCAAAATCAACCCATCATGTGAATACCCTAATTATAGTCTCAAAGAAATCCAGTGTGTGTATATATATATAGGAAAAAACTTATATAGATATAATAACAACAGAAGAGACAAAAAAAGGGAAAAAGAAGAGAAATTCATTATTTGCAGGATTGGGTTTTGGTGATGTCAAAAGTCGGTGTAGTCTAGTAGTCAATAAGTTTGAGGTCGTCTGAATCAGATCCGATGATCCAAATTTTAATTTTAGAATTTTTTATTCAACAAAATTAATTAAATGTCTTAAGATCTAAACCGATTGATCTCGATATTCTAAGGTGCTGATTGTACATGACTACGTCCGCCGGATTGCATCTTGATAAAATTTCCAAATTATCATACAAATCACAAAAAAATAAGAAGTCATATATAATAGTTGGTTCGCCTTACTAAAAAGGGAATGTAGAAAATAATCAAGAAGCAGTTCAACAAGTTAAAGAAAAGAAAGAAAGAAAAATGGAGAACTATTTGACTGTTACTATTTATAAGAGGAGCTAACCTAATCGTAGGGAAGAATATTCGTTCGGTTAGTTAAGAAGGCCTAGATTACCTTGTAATAATTGAATCGACGAGAGTTATTTATTTGGTTTTGATAATTCGCAAGCTGAGATAGAGTTTTTAATAAGAATTCTGCTTTTTATCCAACAGTTTTTGCTCATTCTCAACTAAAATGATCAAAATATCTACGTTAGTGTAAAATTTGCGTGAGTTAAAACACGCGGTGTGAGTCAACTCACGCTAGTGTAAATTTAAAAATATTCAACGTGAGTTAACTCACGTTTACTAATATGCAACTTTATTTTCGAATTTATTTAATATGCAATTTAAACATGTAAATTCACGTCGGGTTTAATTAGTGTTCGAAGACATTATATTATTTAGATGACAAAATAATAAAATAAATGCAAATATAAATAAAAAGAAAGGAAGAAAGGAGACAAACCTTGGGGTAACAGAAGATCAAAGTTGGGGAAAAAAGAGATCAATCATCTTGGGGCAAAAAAATATCAATCGTTGGGGGAAATCTAAATCTGGTTCTTTTTATACCCCAACTCCAATAAAGAGTCTTTTTACTCACAGTAAAATGATTTTGGGGTAAAAAGAAGCAAATTTAGATTTACCCCAAGGTTGACCTCTTTGTGCCCCATGGTATAAAGGTGAGAGAGTGAGGAGGAGAGAAGATGTGGTGTGAGGAAATAGTGAGTTTTGAAGGGGTATTTATAGGGAGGAATGGGTACCATAGGTTTTATAAGCACTAAATACAGTCAAAAAAGTTTTAAAAAACAACATGTAAAAATGAGTTAAAATCAAGGTTGAATAACTGACCACCGTCCAAAAAATGTGTACTTCGTGCATGAACAACCGGCCACAGCAGCGTGAGTTAACTCACACTAGTGTTATGCTCTGCGTAAGTTAACTCACGCTAGTCTTATGCCATGCGTGAGTTAACTCACGCTAGGTTGGCCGGTTGTTCATGCAATTTAATGCATTGTAAATGGTTTGTACACGTTTTTTTAAAAGTTTTTTCACCTTTTTTGATCTCATTAAGTGCTATGTTACCTTAAACCACCTATAAATATCCTCTTCCTCTTTGCTATTTCTCGAATAAAAAAAGTGTATTAAATAAATTCGAATAAAGTTGCGTATTAAATAAATTCGAATAAAAGTTACATTACAATACATAAATAACATATATTATGCAGAATCAACTATATATGTTATCACATCAAATTCCCACATATAAGACGAGTCATCACATAAAGAATGAGGTGCATTCTGTGACACTCATCTTATCATACTTACTCTAAAAGCTAATTAGGTCAAGCAATTGCTTAACCCTAATTGCTTTTGTGTTTTCCCTCTCAAACATATAATTGGGCGCGTTCTACAAGCTATGCTACCCTTATTAAATGCTTTTTCAAATCCTCACACCTAATTTAATTTAACGTATACACAGCTATATCAACACTACAGACTACAGTAATTATCACTTATTACTTCCAAAGACTCTTTTGTAATTTCCGAAAACATTTCCTTGATGGCTTGATCTACTGGTTTTGGGAAAAGATATTTCTATTTGGTAACATACATGATTCACCCTCATCCTCTCTCCACACAAACTTCATCTCTTCTCTTCTTCTTCTTCTTCTTCACCGGAAACTACTTTGAGAACTGTGACAGTGAACGGTGCCTGAAGAAAATCCCAAATTAAATACAAATCTTAAAATTATCGGGATATAAGATTTGCTTGAGTTAAGTTACATTTGAAATTATGTTTTTCAAAATCCATTTCATGATTATTTTGTTTCTTTTTGCTTTCTTTTACATTTTGAAAGTTCAATTTTACATTTTTTTTTTAACCTTCATCATTTTACATTTCATGACCTTTGTTGTGGGGATTGCTGCAAAGGCCCATCACAATGTTGCTAACTCTGTCATTGTTAAGACTTTTAATTAGTTTGAAGATTTTACATGATCATAACACTCTCCACCAGTCACCGCCTCTGAGGTAGAGGTTTAGTTTGTTTCCCTGTTTCAGCTCTGAGAGCAAGACCCTATTTGAATTTTTTTCTTTTTGTCTCTTTATTTTTCATTTTTTCTCGGTTCTCTTGATAACTTTAGTTTTCCCATTTGGTGTGTTAAAATTTGTTAGTTGTTATACTTTGTTTTGGTCATCAATGATGGTTTTTTCACAGAAATACATATTTGCGACTAAATTTGTTTTGGCATGATTTTGCGTGTTACATGGTGGTAATTTCTCTCAAGGGTCATTTCTTGCAAGTAGGAAATTAAACATTTTGCCTCAAATGTTTATGGTGGATGTGAAAGTCGATACAAAATCTATTGTAAGTATACGATAATATAGGTACTGCTACTTCTCTTAATATTTTGATTAGTAATTTTTCAGAATTTCAAACTTCATGAAAATTATAACTGGTTTCCTCCTTTGATCCAAACATACCTCAGATATATGGAACTAACTATTTTAATTTGATAATGAAACATTGTACCATGCCACCATGGATTTCCTGGGATTTATTTTAATTTGTTTGTATTGATTACTCTTCAGGGGTAGCTTAAGATTGGCAGCTAAGAAAAAACGGTTAGCAGCAGATCATCTTGTATGAAGGAATTCAATATCATAACTTATATAGCTGATTCTACATAATACATGTTGTTTTGAAAGGAACAATAAAACTTCCAGGTAAAAAAATTTAGTATTACATTACATTACATAAAGTTTCTAAATATGTCCTATCATTACATTACATTACATTCGGGTTGCACCTTCCAACTACAACAATTATCTTACCTCTGAAATGGGGTAAATTCAAACTTGCTAAACAACAACTCTCAAACATTCACCCGGAGGTTTTATTGTTCCATTCAAAAGATTAAATTCTTGTTAGCTTGGTTTGAATAATGGTATTCAAGTGTAAAAAGAATGAGATGCATTCCTTGAAACTTCAATAGCTTCATTTAAACCAAGCTAACAAGAATTTAATCTTTTGAAAGGAACAATATAATTGTCGGGTGAATGCTTGGGAACTGTCGTTTAACAAGTTTGAATTACCCCATTTCAGAGTAAGACAATTGTTATAGTTGGAAGGTGCATTCCCTACCTAATCACGATCTTCTGGTGGAATCAAACTGTTGATAATATCTTCAGTTGATCACAGCAACGTTACACGCATATCGATCCACTGGAACATGCTGTGCTCCCAAAACATGCTCCTCACGTTATTGTCGTTCGTTAATTCCACCCAACTGAATGATATTCTCCCATCGTCGAGCGTTGGACATTTATACCGAACGTATTCCACCCTCCTTGTGTCTCCGGGGTTGACTCCTCGGTTGAATTCATTCAGTTGATCCTTGATACCTCTTAACGTGACACCATGGTGCCAAACCTTCAGGTTCTCCACCGTTGAATTGTGCATGAACGTCGAACATATCGGTCATTGCTTCAAATCTACACAATAAGAAATTAAAAACAATCAATAAAAAACTCATTCAAACATTTCATCAAGCACTTGGAGTGCAAATTATACATAAACCCTAAAAATAATAACTACAACATAAACATGCAAACATCTAAACAATTAAGCAATATAAATGATTTACATGTAACATTGTATCATTTCTAGCAAAAAAAAAATCAAAATTTAAACTAAACCCTAAAACTAAAAAAATCTAATCTAAGTGTAAAAAATCTAACATAAACATGAAAACATCTAAACATCATAACAATTAAGCATTATAAGTCATTTATATGTAACATTGTATCATTTCTTGCAAAAAAATCAAAATTCTAACAAAATACTAAACCTAAAAAATTCTAATTTAAGTGAAAAAAATCTATCATACCAACATAATTTAAAACGTACTTATTCTTGTTATTGGAGTGTTGTTTGATTTGAAGTTGAGGAATTTCGGATTTGAGAAATTTGAGAGAGGTTTGAGATTGGAAATGAGGAAATGAGGTATTGTTTGGCCTTATAACAGCAAGCAGCGTGAGTTAAGTCACGCTAGTTCAAAATCTTTGCGTGAGTTAACTCACGCACCTTTGGCCTGTGGCGTGAGTTAACTCACACACCTTCTGCATCACATTTGCACGTTTTTTGGACGGTGGTAAGATGGTTTACCACGTTTTTTTTACATGTTTTTGACCCACCATAATGGTTGGATACAACCTAGACTTGCATTTCCCCTATAAATATTCTTCCAACCTTCACCATTTCTCACATTCTCTCCTTCTCACTCTCTCCTCCTCTTCCTTCTCCGATATTTGCATAATGTAGATATGTCTCAGAAACAAGGCGATGTTGCTCAATTAAAAAATGAAGGTGAGAAGAAGAAAGAAAAATCGACCGTGACATGGTACAGAATCGAATGCGATGGTTCCGTTAAAAAAAGCAATTCGAAGGTGCCAGTGTACAACCAGTCAAGGCTGCGCAAGAGCGGAAGGACATGTTATTTGGTCCTCAACCAAAAGCAGGTGCCCTAGGGACTGTCGAGGACAACCCAATTGAGTTAAGCGACGAAGAAGATAATTAAATGCAATGCCATGTAATAAAGTATGATGTTTTTATACATTCCTTTCTAATGTAATGGCTTGAATAAATTTGAATAAAGTTGCCTTTTGATTAAAATTGCGTATTAAATAACTCACACTAGCGTGAGTTAACTCATGCAGGGGTAATATGGTCTTGTTAGTTGGGAGCGAGCAATTTCTGTTGGGTAAAGAGCATAATTCTTCTAATAATTGTAGGATTTTTATATTACCCAAAGTGATGGGTATTTTAGCCTTTTCTAAGTCAACTCTTATATTTGCTTTTGAATTGTCATTGTGATATACAAAGTCACAATCTTCTCCTTTCTTTTCTTGTTTCTTCTTCCTCCCTTGTTTGTTTGACTAATACAAGGCAACCTTCGTCATCTTAGGTAGATTCTTCTTAAATAAGTTTGTTCCTTCAAGGTTCCTCTTCCACACCTACAAGGGCTTTGTGTTAAGATAAAATCTAAAAAATCTCTTTTAATGTTTTAATGATAACAAAACATTTAAATTATGTTTTAAGAATTCTGATATTATTGTTTTTTTATATGTGTTCTTGAGCGAATCTTATAAAACAGGTTACAAAGGAAACGAAATTACAAGAACATTCTCAGAACAATGTTCCTCTCCGCTCCTAATATTTGCTTGGCAAAAGTCAGCTCAAAGAAGACAAAATTGAATTAACTGTTAATCATGGGTACAAGGATTTTGGTCTTTAAGAAAGAATTTATTTGTCATGATTATTGAGAAATTAAAGTACAAAAGGATCAAGAGTCATGTTCTATAAAGGGAATATATTTAATATGATATACTCCACTAAAAGAAAAATATCATCAAACAAACATTGGTAGTACAAATTTCTATGGAAAACAAGAGACAACATATGAGGAATGGACAAAACATCAAAACACCAAGAATGAACCTTTGAGAAGTGGACACCACATCACTAACTAGAGTTTATGTTTCACATGTTTGGATATGACCAAATCATTTTGTACCACCTTTCTTTCTCTCAAAGTCATGTGATTTTTACAGTTCATAAAGCAAATCTTGGCTGCCATGTTTCCAACAAAATTTGCAAGATATTATTCATGACATCACACTTTATTTCAAGTTGTTATGCATAATTTTTGAGAACATTATCAGACTCTTCAGAACATTCTGTTAACAATTCTACACAAGGGTCATTCACTTAAATGAGTTAGCAAACTTTTCTCTTCTAATTCTACCTTTAGGAGTGTGTGTTATTTACAACATCAAGGACTTCCTTCATCTATAAATACAAGGGTATGCTAAGAGGGAAGCCATTGAGTCATTGAACATCAATTATCTCACCTGATTTTAAGTTATCAAGAACACTTCAAATACTCATTCTCTTTTGAGATAATGTGCATCATAAAATATCTGGTAGCAACTCCTTTGTTGAGTTATAAAGGTTACAACCAAACAAATCAAAGCAATAGCAAAAGTCCTCAAGAATACACTAAGTGTTTTAGTGATTGTAAATTATAAAAGCTAGTTAAGTGAAAACTAATGTACAGCCTAAAGAGGTGAAAAGAAAGAAATTGTACAAGATCCAAGAAGTGATCTAAGGAAAAAGATAGTTGAGATATAGTTAATACTCAACTACCTATTGGAAAATTTCACATTATTATGGGGATTGGAGTGATCCACATTGGGAAAATCAAGATAACTGTTTGCGTATGATTTCTCTTTCCTATCTCATTTTATTTTCAATATCACACACATCAAAATTTATATTATTTATTTACTAATCAACTAATCTAATCCAAGTATTCATCTGAGAAATTTTTATTGGTTAAATTTTATTAGATCACAATGCAAACCCCATTTTTTGTGATATTAGATCAGTTATTTTCTATTCGCTATTTAGTTTTACTATAATGCGTAAGATTTGTCTCCTCTAGAGAGCAACCCTAGTTTAGGCACTCAAGTAGTGACATGACTAATATTGATATCTATATCTTGATATTTATATCTGTCTATCTAGGAAGTAATTAATTAGTAACTAGCGAAAGATACCTAAAACGAGTTGACCCTAGTAATAAGTACTTAGGAGGTGACATTACTAATATTGAGTAAAATCTGCTGAACCTAGGATGTAACTAGTATTAATTTAGGAAACAAGTGACTTCATGACTTAAATAAGCCCAGTAACTCCATTCTCCTCGCACCTTGGTAAGGTAGACACTGATAGGGTTATCCGTTTGTATAACTACCGAGAGGGAGAGTGTGCTATGTACTCATAAGATTCATAGATGAGAAAACCTCTAGAAACACTGGCCATAATACCTTTGGCAATTTAGGAACGCCAATTTAAGTTTATGTATCAATTACCCCTGAGGAGTAAGACCCCACACGTAAGGATAACCGTGTGACCAGCAGGTGCAACTCAACAGGCAGATGGATAGACTGAAATCAACCAAGAGAGTAAGACCCCACATGTACGGATCACCGTGCGACCAACATGTGCAACTTGACAAACCGATTAGGTAAGGACGTCCTGACGAACTAATCACTTAGATAGTCTACTTAGAATAACTGAACGCGACTTGACTGTTAATTAATTCCAACAAATGAATAGGGGGATTTGGAGAATCCTAACCGCTGCTAACATTTCTGCAACCAAAACAGGTAACTTGCCCTGTTGCAAATAGATAAAAATTGCAAATCTTTAAACCCTTAAATCTTTTATATTTTATTGTTCAAAAATAAGTAACGTGAATTGTTTGGACGAAACAACAATCCACGTGGATACGATACTTTACTTATCACTTTATTACTTGGTAAACAATTTGGTACACTTGCCTAATCCAACCATCATTATCTACCTTGCAATTTTCTCTAAAATGTGCTTTAGTCCAAGCTTCCTTTGGCCATTTATTGAGATACTTCCATGTCTTCTCATTAAGCCTCTTCACCCTCTCCATAATTCAATTGAATTGAGTGGGAGTTGTTGCCCTTGCACACTCCCAGACCACCCTTCTCAATTCCTTATCCTTTCACTGCTTTGTGAAGTTCCTCCATAGATGCATCACACAATATCTATGTGGCACCCCTAGTATCACTTCCTGCATGGCTGGAATCAGACCCTACCAATTTCAACAATTATCATCAAAATAGTTCCTAAATTATATCACCATCCACCAAAACGGTCCTTGAATTATATGACTAATTATAAAATCGATCCTAACATGACTCTAAAAATTTAACATTTCTTAGACCATTAGTAAGCATGCTGACAGGAAAGAAAAAAAATGAATGGGCAGTCATACCTTTTGCATGTCTTAGATAAAGTTCCATCCATTATGCTCGTAATTTCCAAGATCTGCATAGAGTAGTTCCCAAAACCACTTCCAGTTATCTTTGTTCTCCACATCAACAATGGCATAAGCAGTGACAAAAATCTGATTATTTCCATCTTGTCCCACAACAGACAAGAGTTTCCCTCCATAATACCCCTTCAGAAAGCATCCATCTAAACCAAATAGTGGCCTACATCCTGCCTTAGAACCTCTTTTACATGCATTCAGACAAACATAAAATCTTTTGAATTGAGGTGGGGACTCTGACATTGGTATTGTATTCATCCTTATAGTTGAATTTGGGTTACTCTTAATTAGTTCTTTTGCATAATCCCATAAAAGACCATACTGCTCCCTTGCAATGCCTTTAACCAAATCCCTTTCTTCCTTTGGTGCCCTAAATATCAAATTGTCATCCAATATCACACTATAATCAGTCTTGAACAATTCAAATATCTGTCCATATTAGCTTTTTTATTCTTGAAATCTCTAGGGCAAGTATGTTCACTCACATATGTTTTAATCTGAAAACTTTTCCTTTTTTCATTCCTTCCACAGATTATTAACTAGTTGCACACATCATACTTGCAAATTTCCCTTGCCCTTGTCTAATGCTTCTTCACCCATGTAATTTGCTTTCCCTGGTGAATGTGTAATCCTTGATAGCATCTTTAAACTTGTTGAGGGTAGTAAACTCCATCCCAATTCCAAGCTTACCTCATCAAATCCAGCACTTTCATTAAATTGAGGATAAACAATATTCCCACTTCCATCATTTTCATCATCAGTGCTTACTAGACTCCTTAAATTCTCAGAAACATGGTTGTCATTATCACTGCATAGTTGTTCATTAGGCTCTGACATTTGAATGTTAACCTGACTAGCATTACCAACCTCCTAGAAAGAATCATTATCAGCCATATACTCTGCCTCAAAGTCACTATCATCACTAGCGGAATCAAACACCAGTGGGGGATCATCATTAATTGTGATCCCAGTCCTACTTCCCCTTCTTACTGGTCTTTTTCTCTTTGTTGTTGAAGTTTGCTTTTCTTTCCTTTTGTTTAACTCTCCTTTTTAGCACCTTTTTTTTACCCAAATTTGCTGCAATTTCTTGAGTTTGTTGGGTTGCTTCAATTTCATTTGCTTGAGTCATTGTTTCTTGAGGCTGTGTTTCTTGAGTCACATTTTCTCCTTCAGTAGCAACAACATTATCTTCTTCACTTCCTTGAGTAGCACCAACATTGTCCTCTTGAATTTCTTGAGTAGCACTAACTGTTTCATCCACCATTCCTTTTCAAATGTTGACCGATGAAGATGATGATGATTTTGGAGAGATGATGATGGTGAAGGTTTTAGCGGGAAGGAGAAAAGTCAGAGACTTGTTTGATGTGCCTGAGTGAAATGTGATGATTGATGCAATGAGTAAAAGAGGGATAAAATTGGAAAAACATAAAACATTGAAAGTGAACGGTTAAATATGAAATTTGTTGTGTTTCCATCAAGATGGTCTTTCAACACGTGGCTGATTTATGACACTTGTACAACACAACATGCATGACGACACCTCAACATCACTAACGGAGAGATTAAATTGATTGACGTTTGTTAAGTTAATGGACTAATTTGATATTTCAAAAAATTGGGTGATAAATTTGATTGGTCGTACAAGCCACATTTATATTCCACTTTGAAAGAAGGTGGAACATTAGTCCAACACACGCACGCAGCCACGACCAAAATCAGCAGCAACCTTGAAAAGCCTTGTAAAAAAAAAACAAGACCAAAACCGAATCGTGAATACCTTGGTTTGCTTTGCTTTGTGTTGTGTGTTTTGCTGTCTCACCTCAACAACCACAACCCACCAAGACCAAAAGAAGAAAAATGGGAGTGACACCGAAAATAGCTCCTTCGATGTTATCATCTGACTTCGCTAATTTGGCTTCTGAAGCTAATCGTATGATCAATTACGGCGCTGATTGGCTTCACATGGACATCATGGTACTTATTTACGCCCTTCTCTTTCACTTTAATTCGGATTACTGCTGTGTTCAATTTGAAACAAAAATGTCTGCAAAAGAAAATTAATTCAATCAAATAGAAAATTGAAAAGACTACTTTGGATTTTATTTTTGTCCAGGACTAAATTGTCCGGCATAAAAATTATGAAGGACCAAAATGGATATTCACTCTGAAAAAAAATTCAAACTTTTTTTTTTGTTGGACCTTCTAATCTCACGGTTTGCCTGATAATAACATGATTACACGCAGTCTGTCACTGCACTGAATCCAACCAAATTCATTACTGAAACATAACTATGGTCACTATTTGTTTTTGTTTAACTACGAAGCAAGGACACTGACATGTAGACACCGATAATAATTAAAGAAAATTGAAGTGATTAAATGTAACTACATGTGTCCGTATCGAAAACTAGACATGCCTTCAATTTGGAGTGTTGGTGGTACATAGGTTATTAGTCCATATTAATTAATTGTTGTCATCTAAATTCTGTTTATTTATTGAGGGGTAATTTGTTGCTACTTACTGTTATGAATTAAGAATTTCTATAGTTGAAAATGTTTTGTTTTATTAGGAAGATGGTTACTGATGTTTCTCGTTTTGCTTCATTTGCAGGATGGGTAAGGTGTCAATGTCTTGGTTTTCTTATGCTATTATCTTTGTTTTGAATCCTCGGATTGCCACCCAAATTGAGTTGGTTTTAAGCTTCAATTTCTGTTTTTCCTTTTGTTCGTTGCTTGATTTCTGTTTTTAGCTTTTACTTGACATTGTTGATTTGTGATCCTGCAATGATAGTATTTTACCTTCCTAGATATATAGCTTTTACATTGTTGTACTGTTCTGTTGAGAAAGGGAAGATAAAGGTTTACTATCTACTAAATTGTGATTTGAACTTTGAGCCGTTTTACTTGAGAAAAATGAAGTGTCTCTTACGTTGAGAAAAATATTTTGGGTAAGTTGCCTACATACCCTTGTGTCAACTTGTTTCTAAAAATATTTTGGGGAAGTTGCCTACACACCCTTGTAGGCAACTTGTTTCTATATTTTGACAGAAAGTTTTAGATAGCCATAATTAGTTTTTTTTTTGTAAGTTTTAGATGGCTTGTAAAGTTGTTTAGTAAAACTATAATGTCTAAGAGTATATTGGATGAGTGATGGAGAAGTAGTTTAATCCCAATCTGTAGCAACGGTGGCTGTTTTGAACACTTGGCTCGGTTTGATAGATTTCTTGGAGTGGGGAAAGTGGCTAGTGACAAACTTAAAACCGTGTGGTTCGCTTGCATTTGGATGATTTGAAAAGCAAGGAATGGGCATGTATTAAAAAAAATGTGTTGGTGTGGAACATATGGTTGGTGAGATTAAGTTGCTGTCATGGAAATGGCTTAAAAGCTATGTTGGGGGATTTGTGTGGTCTATTAGTGAACGGTTCTAGGATTCTCAGGAGTCTTGGTTTCATTTAATGTATTATCACAGAAAATTGGTTGGTTTGGTATTGGAATTTTTTTTATTCTTCCACACACACAAAAAACAGACGGCAAGTTAATTGAATCAAGTTTCTTTGGTTAGTGGCGTTGCTTGTGGTATTTTTAATGTGCTTAATTTTGGACCAAGGCATGTAATTATTTTAAGTCATATTCATGTTATTAATCACAAGGGCTTCTGAATAAGGGATAGGTGCAGGTATTAAAGAGGAACTGAAAAACTACCTTCTGCATAAGTATGCATAGGGTGTAGATTGTGTTGGACTTTTTAGTTTTTATTGGTTGTATTTCTATTGTGAAAAGGATTTGGATTGTTTGTATTTCACGACTTGTGCACGTCTGGTATATTTAATGAAATGCTCTCTTTGCATTTACGAAAAAGGAAAACATGATAATAGCAAACTCAAGTTCCTAGTGAAGGTTCAGATGCACTTCATTTGTAATCAGTGAAGTGGTGTAGTATTTTGCAATTATCACTTGTAGTTATCTTGATTTTTATCTATGCAACTTTGGTTAACAGTGCATTGTCATACTAAATCATATATTTATAAACCATCATAGAGAATTTTGTAATTTATTTTTCAAATAAAGTGACTTGCACTCTTCAGGTCCCGACTGAATGTTTTCCCCTTCGCATACATGATTTTAAGTAGTATTTTCATTTACCAAGTTAAGTATTTTGATTGATGCCACATTCATTCCTCTGTCGCATACATGCTTGTAACTTGGTAATTGTTTTTTGCATTAATCGTGTGGTAGGGGCCTAAACTCTATATCCTTGATCTCTAGGTTATTTTACTCTGCCTGTTTTCTGATTGAATTATAGTTTACAACCTGGGATCCATCTGATTTCTTCTGTTTTGAAACAGATTATTGTTGTGCACTGTATTGAATTAGGCAAAATTTATATATTATTAAAGTGACATGGTATAAGACTAAAATTCGGGTATTTAACTAAATACATATCATGTTATATGATCTGCTAATTGATAGAAATTAAGGCAAACTCCAGCGGCAGTATTTACCTTTCAAGCTTCTGTTTGCGAAGTTATGATGACTACCAAAGGTTTTAGCCTTTGTTTCAGTGCTAGTTATGCTCAGGATGTGAAGGAAAAGTTGTTCATGAACATGAGTTGGTTGCTAGGGATAATCTGGAGCCAACTTGTGGTGCTAAATTGGTTTATTATTAACTTCACTCTGCTTGAGTGCTTGTGGTGCCCATTAAATTATTGAAAATGTTCATTTTCCTTCCTCTTTTTTCATCTATTTTGTGCAGGCATTTTGTCCCTAATTTAACTATGGGCGCTCCAATCATTGAAAGTTTGAGAAAGCACACAGAGTAATAGTCTTCCTTCTTCGCTAATTAAAATGCTTTTGTGCATAATTTTTTCCTCGCTATTGGCATGATATATGGTGAATTTGAGCTAATAGTGATTAACCATTGCAGGGCATATCTGGACTGTCACCTGATGGTCACAAATCCTCTTGATTATGTTGAACCTTTGGGAAAAGCTGGTGCTTCTGGTTTTACATTTCATATAGAGACATCAAAAGGTTGGTCTTGCCACTTTTCCTTCATATTGTCCGTTTTCTCGAATGTTAATTTTTTCTTTTTTCTGCCCACTTTTTATATTACTCTCTTTCTCCTTTCTTGAAAATGATTCTTGTTGGCAGATAACTGGAAAGAACTTATCCAAAATATTAAGTCACACGGCATGAGGCCTGGTGTATCTATAAAGCCTGGAACATCCGTCGAAGAGGTTTATCCCCTGGTATGCATTTTTCCCGCTCTTGTTCTCATCTGGTCATATCTGCATAGCTGCATTTTCTTATCATCATTTATCTCCTGTGACCGAGTATCTTGAGTCTTCTGTGCATAAAGAGAACAGATACATATTTGACTCAGAGATCTTAGTCTTAAGATTCTCCCTCTCTCCCATTCCCTCTGTGTGTGTGGTTGTAATCAAAGTGTTTTTCACAGGTTGAAGCTGAAAATCCTGTGGAAATGGTTCTTGTGATGACTGTAGAACCAGGATTTGGAGGACAGAAATTTATGCCAGAGATGATGGACAAGGTATTATTACTGTTTCTTAACTTTTATGTCTTTTGGCTGACATTTGACAACTCTTTTTGTTTATGACACATCTTTACTTATATTGTGATTACTTTTTCGCCCTTCTCAAACCAGGTCCGGATACTAAGGAAGAAGTACCCATCACTTGACATAGAGGTATCTCTCCCCACTGTCTTGGTTGTATCTTTCCTGTCAAAATAAATACATATTTCATAGATTTTTCCATAGTCAGATAATTCTCTTAACATGATGCGAACTGCAAATTGGTACTTGTGTACCTGTTCGTGGTACTTTTGCGAATTGGTTCGCACAAATTCCCCTTTTTCTTTTTGGTAAAATGAGGCAAAAAGTAAGAGAGAAAAAACACAAGAAAAACAAGTTAAGACTCGTAAAAGCCTTGTAAGTTCCAACCGTAGCTGACGAGGTTTGACGAAGGACGAGATCATAAGTTTGGAAACTTAATTAATAGGTATTTAATATAATTCCAAAACTTAAAATAGAAACCCGTATATTCATATTCTGTATCACCCAAACCAAAAAAAAGAAAAAAAACTACAGCCATTAACAAAGCAACCACTACTAGTACCGCCATTGCCCATCCATTTTTCAATATTGCATAGTATGACCAACACATCTCATCTATTCTTTTCAATGTTTAAGAACATCATTGTACCCATGATAGCAGTGCTACTGGGCTGTTGGCGCCTTTTTTGTAGTAACTTATTCCAGATTTATCACTCACATCCTTATACCTGCCATCCGCCGTCAGTTCCAACGCCAGAGATTTCTCACTTCCAACAATGATGTGGAGTCCTAATCAACAATAGTGGTGGGGGGGCTCACATGCACATGCCACGGGCTTAGAAAAGTCCGTTATAAACACCATTCCCATGTTCATCTACACAAAGTCTAAACAAGAGGAAAACTGTGCCGTTTGTTTGGATGAATTTGAAGACAATGATCGCATTCGCACCCTACCTCTTTGTTCCCACACTTTCCATCTCGTTTGCATTGACACATGGCTTAGTAAACAACCTAACTGTCCTATTTGTCGCTCATGTCTTCGCTGTGCTCAGTTTGATCAATCCCCGTTAAAACCTATCATGGCTAACAGAATCCGCCCCTCCTTCCATCATGACCATATGCCTTATCAAAACGATGATGAGAATCATGTTAACGGATATTACTTCCCACGCTTTTATTCATTTCGGTCTGAGTCAAGTTCGTCGTTGGAGAGTCCTCCCACACCATATCCCCATTATGGTCTTAGAGTCGGGACATCGGTTTCTGGTCAGGAACGTTGGTTCCCTAGAGAAGTCAAGGATGAAGGTCTCCTTATTTTCAGCCGATATGATTCTGGATCAGGAACATGATAGGATGAGAAAAGGGTTTATGAATTGAATTATGTTAGTAAAATACATGGGTTTAGGGTTTAGTTGAGTTATCAGTTAGTATTATATTTAGGTAGAAAAGTAGTTTAGTTTCTTTTTTGATGATTTATTAGTTCAGTTTATTTTTCTTTGTTTTTCAATTATATGTTCAATTTAATGTTTAAATTAAATTGGAGTTTCCAATTCATTTAGACAGTTTTTGGTCAACTGTCTAAATAAATTGGTAAGGGTTGACTCACTAATGTTTAAGAACCCTTCTATATATATATATATATATATATATATATATATCATCAACAACTTCTATCCAAAATAGTATTACCTGGTGTAGAGAGGGCATTGTTGGTGTCACTGTGATCAACAGCTTGAATTCCATGTATTATAGCAAGGAGTACTAAGAAAAAATAGAGGGTATGCATGATTGTGTTTGTGTTTAGAGCTCTAAGGTTAATTTCTGTTGGAGGATGAGTTTGTGGTTGATTAGTACACAACGAGTAGTGGTTTATATAGTAAATCGAGGAAGCAAGTGGTGGAAAATTGAATGATGTATAATCATGTCATTGTTTTGATTTTGTTTTAAATGCTTGTTTGTTAAGTAGCTACATATTGAATTTTCCAACTAATTGCTGTGTCGTATGGTCCTGACTAAAGACCAATTCAAATCTTCTAGTAAGAAATGTCAAGGGATGAGGACAACTTGGTCTACATGATTATATTTTTTGTTTTTGCCATGATCTTTATGATGTGAATGTGTTCCAGATCCTTATCTTATTCAATTGTGTGAGGGAGTGTAAAAGTGAACACGGTAATGTGTTTAAACTTTAGATCATCTCTTACCATTGAACATGCTTTGAGTTCTTAACCTTTAGTGGGTCAACCCTTACCAATTTATTTAGACAGTTGACCAAAAACTGTCTAAATAAATTGGAAACTCCGATTTGATTTAAACATTAAATTGAACATAAAGTTGAAAAACAAAGAAACATAAACTGAATTAATAAATCATCAGAAAAGAAACTAAACTACTTTTCTACCTAAATATAATACTAATTGATAACTCAACTAAACCCTAAACCTGTGTAATTTACTGACATAATTCAATTCATAAACCCTTTTCTCATCCTATCATGTTCATGATCTAGAATCATATCGGCTGAAAATAAGGAGACCTTCATCCTTGACTTCTCTAGGGAACCAACGTTCCTGATCCAGAAACCGATGTCCTGCCTCTAAGACCTCAATGGGGATATGGTGTGGGATGTCTCTCCAACGACGGAACTCAGACCGAAATGAATAAGAGCGTGGGAAGTGATATCCTTTAACACGATTCTCATCATTGTTGTTGTAAGTCATATGGTCATGATGGAAGGAGGGGCGGATTCTATTAGCCATGTTAGGTTTTAAAGGGGATTGATCAAACTGAGCACAACAAAGACATGAGCGACAGTTAGGTTGTTTACTAAGCCATGCGTCAATGCAAACGAGATGGAAACTGTGGGAACAAAGAGGCAGGGTGCGAATGCGATCATTGTCTTCAAATTCATCCAAACAAACGGCACAATTTTCCTCTTGTTTAGACTTTGCGTAGATGAACATGGGAATGGTGTTTATAACGGACTTTTCTAAGCCCGTGGTATGTGCATGCAAGGTAGACAAACTCGCGATCCAACTCGTAGGATCGTCCGAGTTTGCGATCTCACCTCCCCTTGCCGTGCCGGAAAGTCGTCGGAATCGGAAATTGGTTGGCGCGGCTTAGATCGTCGTTGAAAAACGCATAATCGTTTGTATCGTACGATTCCGGCGATTCAGATTTGTTACCCAGAAATCCGGGTTCGCGGGTCGGTTCGCGACCCGGTTTGTGTTTTGCTAACCAAGATCCGGTCTTCTGGGTCGGGTTTATAACCCGGATTTATTCAAAACGTTTTTTTGCAAACAGAAAGGCAAAAAAAACGTGTTTCACTCTTCTAATTCTCTGAAACGGTTTCAAGTTCTCTCATTAAACCAATTGATTACTGAAAATCTTCCTAATACATCCACTATCAATAATTAGGGAAATTTTCCAATACACCCATAAATAATGGAACCTTACCAATGCAATTTGAGTGTTATTTAAAGTTATTTTTCTATTAAATTATGTTGCTTCATATGAATATGTATGAATTTATATGCAATATATATGAATTTCTAAATTTGGTAGGATCTTACGATCCGTGTTACAATCCCCCGATTCACAATCTCATTGGTCCTACCCGATCTTACTTAGGATCTCGAGTTTGTCTACCTTGGATGAGAGCATTAATTGGCAACTGTTGGATTAAATAAATATTTCAGAGTTCAGACTAAACCATTTTTTAAACATGGCTCGTGCTCTCATTTTTTCCTGCGCTTAGTCTTCGTATGTTCTTCTATGGTTTCAGACTGTAAAACCGATATTCATAATGCACAATTTCTTCATCTGTTTTAATCGAATTTGAATTTATCAATGAATTTACCTAAAATTACAAACACCAATCCTTTTTATTGTGCATATTTTGATTCGGTTACGTCACTTTGTTCCCTTCTATTTTCCATTCCTTATCTAGTTTTTATGCAGTTAGTCATACCAATACATAAGCGGTGATGTTGAAGCTGCACTCAAAGAGTATTTATCATTAGTAATTGTCGTTACCCCACATCTAGTAATGAAAAAAGTCAAGTGTTATTTTAAGAGTTAAACATCACCATTGTCGTTTACTTAAACCAACGGTTGCCAATTTATATATATATATAAGTGTGTGTGTGTATTAGGAGGATGAAGACGATGGAATGATTAGGAGGAATGGAAACTGAAACGGGGATTTAGTGAGAGGGAGAAAAGTAAAGAAGAGGCTAGTGACTCATTAAAGTAGAGTTTTTAAATCTGAGCCATTTATTTAGATCTAACGACTATTGATCACTCCTCTCATCTCTCGCAATAAACTCTCCTCTCATTTGATACATCCCCTATATATATATATATATATATATATATATATATATATATATATATATATATATTGTGTTTTACATGGTTTATTATGGTATCTTATCCGGGACCCATGCAACATTCTATACCATTACAAAGTGACAAATCTGTGCTTTGTTTAGTTGATACACATCTAGGATGCTCAACCTTCAAGACCCTCAACACTTTAAGACAATATGCTGATAAATTATTTGTCAAAAGTAGAACATATGACAAATCTTCGCTAAATGTAAAACCTAATAAATTTTTTTGAGGGGTAAAACCAAATAATTAACTTGCAAAACTCCAATGAAAATAATGACAATGTTACACTCACACCTCAAGATCAGCTCCTGATACAAGTCTGTCACTGGAAAGAGTTTCAGCAAGTTTATCGTCTACCTCTGACACGGTTTCTATGAGTTCCTGTCTTTTTTCAGACATCAAGGCTTCCACATCTGCAGGAACTTCCTCAACGAAAACCTTTTCTCTGCAATAAGAAACAATTGAGTAATTTGAACAATAATCATGGATATAACCAATGGAGAAGTTTCAGAACCAAACCCATTTGAACCATGAAAATAGTAGGCCTTTAAGTGCACAAGATCAACAAGTCCCTTAAAATTATCTTCCAAGCCTATTGGAACTTGGATTGCAGCACAATGATGTTGAAGCTTAGATCTTTCCTGAAAAATAAAACAAAATGGTCTACAGATAAAAACAACAATTTGAACTATTATACAGTAACGCTGAGATGGTGTGTGTGTGAAAAGGGATAAGGAGTAAAAGGTCCTAGGTTCAAACCCGGACAAAGAGACGGAGGGAGTAGCTTTGAATTAATTTTTTTTTTCCTACAACGATGCTACTGAAGTTCTCTTTATAAACTAAACAAAAGCGAGTAGAACTAAAAAACCCATGTTATCAATAGAAGTTTGTAGCAGGGTGATTGTGATGTGTGGCACAAAATAGAAACAAATGCTCCACGATCCGGGATTGAAAACATAGTACAAAACCTAGAATCTATGATGATGTTGCTGTTTACCTGATTCAAAAGTTGCCATGGATTTGCTCCCTTGTGGTCAAGGTTGTTTATAAATATAAGTCTTGGAAGTTGGAATCTTATCATTTGCTTATCAACAGCAATGGAGTGGCTTTGCACCCCATTGACACCACAAAGAACATGAATGGCACCGCCGTCAAATGCACGCAAAGCAGTCTCAACCTCAACGGTGAAATCATCAACACGACCAGGTGTGTGAATTATGTTAATCTGCAAAGACAAAATGTAATTAAAAAAAAAAAAACATTATAAGTTTACCAACATTCATTCAAAAACAACTTAAATTTTGGTTTCTTAGAGCAACCAAAATGAAGATATCAATTTTTCTTTTGGTACAGAAATGAGTCACGCGTGTACACATCACTCATTTATAATTTTTCAATAAGTACTCAAACTCAACATCTCACACAAATTTCTTAAATGAGATTCATTGATCAATTGTCAATAACTTTGTATCATTACAATTCAGTGTGGGTCCAATTTAAGATTAGGGTCATAAGTGAGACCTGGTCTTATAACACTAAAAAAAAATTCTCCTCAATGGCTTAATAGGTACCAAATCTTCAAAATTTGAGACCCCATTGTGGATGGTCTTATATTACATAGACACTAGGTAACATAACCAATGATGAAAGATAAAAATGAATTCAAAATTGATATTTCTGGTATAATGGTATAAGAGAAATTTGGGTCAACAAAATTAATATATATAACGGTACTACCTTACCTTATGGTGTTTCCAGTTGAAGAAAGTGACACCTGCCCGGATATTTTTATTCCACTTACTCTGAATGTGCTCTTTTCTACTACTTTCTTCAATCTCCTTACGATACATCTCATTTACTCTCCTAACACGGTGCATCTCTTCTATATCACCCGCATATAACAACGACCTCTCTCTCTGGGTCACCTTTTCAGGGTCGATCAGCCCCGAGATCCATATGTTGCGCAACCGATCCACCGAGAAGTGACGGAGGTTGTGGAAAGTGGCGGTGGATGAGAGGTGGCGCGGCAAGGAGGAGAAACGAGCCATAGTTGTAGGGTTTTCTGATTGAATAGAATAGAATGGAGTATAATAGGGATTTATCGTATGACGCAAATCTCGCACGACAAATTTCACATGACATCATCCTAATCCTAGTCCAACTTCGAATCTAAGTCTAGTGATCCTAAAAACCTGTCAACTCAACTTTGTTGCTTAAAACATGTTCACTCAAAACATCCAAACCAAACCAATAAACAAACATGTTCTTTTATCTTTTGAGTGTTTTTTCTTTTTTCTTTTTACAATATTTTTGAGATGTGTTGTTATTTTAACCACTATTTTGGTGACAATTTCCGAGACAAATATTAATTTACAAGGAAAATTGACATTGACACGAAAACCAAAATAACAAAAAGAAAAAATAAAGATATAATATTAGTATGAGAGAGAAAATTGTCCAAATATCAACTTTTTTATTTATTTTAAGAACCAAATAAAACAAGCAAACAAAACACTAGATATATCTCCTTAAAAAAAACTAGACATACCAAAACCCAACACATAACAAACTTTTATGGTACTCCCTCCGTCTCATAATAACTGAGTCATTTCACTTTTCAATACAATATTAATTACTTTTTCCCTTTATAACTTTAATTAATATTACTTTCATCATTTCCAATTCAATATATTCCACTTTACATTTATGATAGTGGAGAATGCACCAATATTTAACAGGTGCACTTAAAATTATTTTTCTCTCTTCTTCATTTATACATTTTTCTTAATACGTGTGAAATGAGCTTTTGGCTCAGTTAATCTGAGACGGAGGGATATTAAACAATATTTTGTCATATATTATTTTTGTTGAACAAAAGGTGGCTATTTTGATGTTTTAAACGACTTATATTTGAGACAAAATGTTGTATTGTGGTTTAGTGAACCACAAGAATTTATATTTTACCCTCTCCATTGTCTTAAGTTTGTCATGTTTATTATGTCCAACAATGTACACCTAAAGTTGTCATTTTTTATTAAATAAAACAACAATTGTCATTTTTTTCTCCTTCATTTTTTAACCCATGAAATGCAGCCTTAATAAACCAAAGTGGTAATATCTTATTGTTAGCATTTTCCCTTATTATGCATTGTTAAATATGTTTATGATCTTTATGAATATTTTAATTTTTTAGTCTCCAAAAAATTTCAATCATCGTTTTTAGTTCTGCTTTTAAGCGAACTCATTTGTTTAATTCAAAATTTTGAATTTTTTCGCATTCATGTTTAATGCATTATAAAATTCTTTTTTACAAAATTTTAAATTCTTTTAGAAATGATGAATTAAATATGAATTCTCATGTTTTTATAGCTTAAAAATTCATAGTTAATTCATGTTTTGTTAAATAAAACAATATTATTTTGAGAGATTCTTATAATATTCTAAAATTGTTGCAAGATCTCGTTAAAAAATTGGAATGATACATATGAATGATTAAAAAAAGAAAAAAGGCGACAAAGGCTCCGGTGGGAGACCTCTTTAGGTCTCCTACCGTAGGAGACTTGATTTTTATTTTATTTTTTGCAAAAAGGATGTCAACCATTAGATGCATCAAGAAGATTTTGAATGGCTGAGAATTGCAAGTTACTTGACCCACTAAAATTCTATTGTTTAAACATATATATTGGTTTTAAAAAATCCAATTGATTTTGGAATTACATTAAACTAAGGGTGTTTTTGGCAATGTTGGAAAAATTGAAAAAAATCCCAGCATGCTTATACGCCTTTGATTAATTCTGATTTAGTTTTAAGGAATGATAAAACTATAAAATTACTAGTGAATAGACGAGAAACGGTATTTTTTTTTATAAAATTTTGATTTTGATTAAAAGCAAAAATATAAATGTTTTTTGCTTTCAAATTATAACAAATTAAAATAATCATGATTATCTATTTCAATGACACCAACAACATAACAAAAAAATATAATCTAAATTCGTATTTTTTTAATGACACCGCAACAAAAATCTTTATTATATAAAAAATTGTTTAAGGGTATAATTGGAATAATGAAAAGTAAGTATATATACTCATCTAGTTTGTTGCACTTTTTAAAGGATAAAGGAAAAAAACTGGACATATATATACTCATATTGTGTTTGTTATTTTTTTTTAATATTTAAATTCATTCTTATCTATCTGTTACATTCATAATTTGTATTGAAAATTGAAGGCATTTTTGAAAAGAGAAAAAGTCAGCCTAAAAAAGTCGGGAAGAGTTATTTTCTTTATATATAGTATAGATAAATAAAAATAATATTAGTAATTACATATTATGGTATTTTGTTTTAAAGAGTATTATGGTATTTTTAAATAGGGTTAAATATATTTTTTATCACTAAAAATATATCAACTTTTCATTTTAGTTCTTTTAAAAATATTCTTCAATTTTAAGTCCCTGTAAAATTTTCAACCACTAAATTTGATCTCTATTTTTAAGTCAATTCATGTGTAATATTTGTATTTTTTTAAAAAAATTGTGTAGAATATTGGCTAGGTTGCTATTTCGTCCTTTAACTATTTAATTAGTATCGCTTTGGTCGCATAATTAAAATTTGTTCCGTTTTGGCATTTTAAGTTTATCTTTGTTACACATTTTGATCATTTCCATTAGTTTTAATAAAAAAAATGTTAACTGTTGTACACGTGCCATTATGGCACTGGCTCTAGAAATTTTTTATTATATTTTTCCCTCATCTTCATTAAAACCTTCATCAGATTCATCAATTAAATTCAGAAACAAAAACTATAAAAACTATTAAGAGCATACATAAGAGCATAGTTTAGAACATATATAAGAACATGTAGTTTTTTTTAAAGGGTATGTCTAGTTTGTTATTATGTCAGTATGATATATGCATAGTAAACAAAAACACAAAATTAAATAATTTTATAAAAAAATTATTAACTTAAATTATGTTAACTCTAATAAGTTGGACGATAATTATTCAAACAAAAAATATCAGAAATCATTTAAAAAATAAAATGATATGTTTTATAGATAAGAGCAAAGTAATATAATGGGCATGAAATTATTTATATATTTTTTTACCTTCTATATTAGGTAAATAATGTACATCACCTACAAAAACAATTAATTTAAGTTGTAAAAAAAAAATTGGGATCTCTCATGGTAGGAGATCTAATATGGTCTCCCACCCTAAACAACACCGACAAAGGCGGCGATGAAAACTTTTAAGGGAAAAAGTCAAATTCTTTGTTAAGGAATTAAAACTAAAACTTGAAAAAAAAATTGGAAAAAAAAAACATATTTACCCTTATTATAAAAGCACTCCAGCAACATTTAGAGCCCGTTTGTTATAGTTTTTTTAAGAAAAAAAATCGCTTTTAAGAGTTTTGCATCTGTTTGTTACAGATTTTTTTAAAAATCAGAATCTAAAAATAGCTTCAAATGAGAAGCTGTTGAGAGCAGCTTCTCGAAAAATAGATTTTTTTTAGAGGAGAGAGAAAATATTGAACTAATTTTGTAACAAAAAAATCCCTTTTATATAGTTGTATCCAAACAAACTAGATTATTTGTTTTAAAAAAATGATTTTTATCATGCTAAACAAACGTAAAATAGATTCTGATTTTTCACAAAATCTCTAATGTATAATCTCTAAATTATTTTATGTCAAAATCATTTTTATTTTAATCCGTAACAAACGGGCCCTTAGTCTATTAAGAAAAGTTGTTTTTTCTTTAAAAAAAGAAAAAGAAAAGTTGTTTTAAAAATAAATTTATAAAAAATAACAAATTTATCCTCCTAAAAAATAACAATTTTATAAACATATTTATCTCTAAAATTAATTAATCCACTTTTAAGATAGATGAAATTGTAACGGTCATTAAAAATTCACACACGTAAATAATAGAGTTGAAGTTTGAACTCCAATATGTAATCTGACAATTTCGACATTTTAACTAGTCGAGTTAAAATTTACATGTACAATTAATTAACAATGTCATAAGAAGTAAATACTTTAAATAATGATATTTTTGTAATTAAATCTTGCTTTTTTTTTTATTACTAAAAACAAATGATACTACTCATTTAAATTGGTAGAATGCATCAATACAATGCAAATTCGCTAAAAACAAAAAGGATGAGTTTGCTAACAAACTCACAACATCCGTGTTAATAGCATAAAACAACAAAATACAAAAAAAAGCCTACACATATGACTATATTCATATCTCCAGAATATCCATGTCTTCGGATCTGTAACTAGATCGAAGTTGGTCTGACAATCTAAATATAACAAATACCTGAACGAAAAAAAAAGACAAACAACGTCGCACAAAAACTACGAATAAAACAATGTCGCACTAAGACGACGAAAATACAAAAGAAAAATAAAATAAATGTGGAAATCACTTATTTCAATAAAAGGAAAAGGAGTAATATAAATCGTCAATGACTTGCATTCACCAATCTTTTTTTATTGTGAGGAAACAAAATATTGTTGGTCGTTAATGATTTATGCAGGGATGACGACAAATGTGTTCTCATTTTTGTTTCTAGATTATATAAATATTATTTTTTGGTGGCATTTAACATGGGAAAGTCTAAAACTATTCCACCATGGATCAGTTTGGTTTTTGTGGTTTGGTCAAAGGAAGACCACGTTATTATCATGTTCTTTAACCACTAGATTTTTTTCACATTCTCTTTCCTCCATGTCTCTCTCACCCAACAGGCCAACACCACCACCACCGCTGACTCTCCTTCAACCATTCTACCATTGAACGTCTTGATTTTGGGAAGATGAGATATGGGTGTTTCTCCTTTCACTTTTTTCCTCAAAGTTTTCATTTTGGTTCAAATTTCATTGTTTTTAATGAATTTAGTTTCGTAGGTATTTGATTTTTAGTTGCAAGCATTACAGGAGAAGATGCAGGTGCTCCTTGTTTCAATTACCAATGGCTTCTAATTAAAACCCAAAAAATAAATGTAAACATTAATCATCATCAAGCTCAAATATCCAAATCAATAAACTTATAACAATTACATTTCATCCAAAGATCCAAATTTCATACAGGTGTTGTTCTAGATCTAAAAAGTTGGAATGCTTTTTCTCTTGTGATACCACTGCTGTTCACGTTCAGGAAATTTCTGGTCAATATCATGATGTTTGGACTATAATTTGAAATTAATTAATATATATGGGTTTTTTTTTTTACAGAAATTAATTAATGAGTTATTTATTGAAATTAGTATGGGGTTGTTTAAAAAAAAGTACGGGGTTGTTAATTTATCGCATAAAATTTCCGGTCAATATCATGCCAAGATTTCAATAAATAAACATTAATTAATTTTTTGAATCTTTAGTATTTATTTGGATTAATATTCTGGGTTACATTGATTTTCTATCTATCTTTAATTGATTTTCCGGGTTATGTTAATGTGATAGAGTGGAGTTGTTGGTAGTGGACTGATGGTGGGTTACTGGTAAAAACATGAAGAAGAGATAGTGGTTGGGGAAGATATTGTGAAAAATATAGTGTTGAGGGAACATGATAATATCGTAGTCTTCTTTTGATCAAATGGTAAAAATCAAGTGACCCATGGTGGAAAAGTTTTAACTTTTCCCATGTTAAATGCCACCTTATTTTTTGTTAAGGAAAATGATATAAATATTTGATAGTGGGTGGCATTTAGTATACACAAGTTAATCTTTTTGTGTATCATACACAAATGTATCTTTTACCTTGTAGACAGTTTCCGGTAATATATATAATAAACATTTAACCTCTCAACATACTTTTATTTACAACATAGCTGCCCCAATGACTTTAATTATTATGAAATGGCCTAATTGTTTAACCCTTTAATAGACTTTTTTTCACGCCTCAAACTCAAAAACTCAAGACAATGCTTCTCTATCCATAGTGAAAACCCAGAATCACTATTAACAAACATCATCCTTGTAAACATGAGTTCCTTTCAAAACAATCCTTGTAAACCTGAAATCCTCTACCTCTCATCTCCCTCTGTCATGCCTACAAATCACTATCCTCTCCCTCTCAGATCTAAAACCACCATCTCAGATCTAGAACAAGTAGGTCGAAACCCCATCAGATCTAAGCCAAAGTCAGAAGAAAATTGAATAATGGTCTATACGACGCCAAGGATGCAACAAAATTTGGAAACAGTGAATGTGTTGTTCAGCCATATCACGATTTCAAAATTGGAATTTGGAATGTTTGATTTGGCTTGGTCGAAGATGGTGAAGACAATTTTTTTTAGGTTGTTTAAAAGTTTCTTCCGGTATAGATTTCTTTGAGGATTGTGCTGGTTTATGTGAAATCTAGAAAACAGCTTGACCATTTTTTTCTGAACAACAAAAGCTTGACCATTAAAGGAGAGAATACATTAAAGGATTCAATAATTATTATTGCACAAAAAAATAACTCAATCTTTAAATTAATACGTTTTTTAGTATTTACTAAAAAATAACAACTTTTTATTTATATTAACACTAAATATAGTTTTTCATACTTTCTCAGTCCTTTATTAACAATACTTTTTTATTAAGTATTTTCATTTTTGATAGTAAATACTTAATTTTATTAAATTTTTAGTTTTAATTAATATTTATACTGGATATTGTTTTTCAACAGTATTCATTCCTTAAGTAATTTTTTTTAGGATTTATAATATTTTCACTTTTAAAAATTAATTATAGTATACCAAAAAAAAATTAATTATTAGTTTAGACCAATATCTGGAGTCAATTATTACTATATGATGATCATCGGATAATATTTTCATTATTTGATTATTTTTTTGTCATAATAAATATTTTTATATAAATGCATAAATACAATTCCAGTATTATCGGATACCCTCTTTGCAATTACCTACAATATAACACTAAACTCACTATGCAAGTACCCATTCTTCAATCTTGGCCATTGAGTTATTTAATAATATATCAATGGTAAAAAATACATTTGTGTATGATACACAAAAAGATTGACTTGTGTATGTTAAATGCCACCTTGATGGTGTATATGTCTTCTACCGGTGAATCACTCACGCATTTGAACTTCACCTTAGACTTTACCAAAAAATTTGTCTTCGATTAATTTGCTTATTGGAAGCATTTTTCTTCGGTAAATACTCAAGTTCGTCTTCAATTTTGCATCAAAAAAAAATAAAAATTTCGTCTTCAATTTATGAAAAAAATTCAGGACAGCCCTAAATTATATTGAAATTACTGATTCGTCACTAACTTTTTAAAACATTAATGAAACTACTTCCCCTCTAATCAACTAAGATTTTTTTTTTTGAAACAAACAAACTAATCAACTAAGAGAACTAATCTTGATGAATTGGCACACCTCCATTGTACTTTAAACGTCTGTAAATGCTGGGAACTATTTTGCAACAAATAAGAAACTTGTTCTTAACTAAAAACACACCTTTTTTTTTTCATAATATAATAAACTTTGAGAAAATTATGAATTTGAAAAAATTATGGTGAATTTAGTCAAAAAACCATATCAAAAACATTTAAAGAAATGCCCCTAAATATTTTCCATTAATAATACATAATTTTTTCAACAAAAAAAAAGTGACCTGATATAGTTTGGCATTTGTGTGTGGATTTGCATTCCACGATTATTTTTTAATTCTGCAATGTTAATTTAAAGTTCAAAATATCATAAATAATTTATTTTATTTACAAGTGTAATGAAACACATACACTTAAAGATCTCAATTGGCACTTTGGAAAATGAAGGATAGAAAAATAATATAATGATTATAGGAGAAGAAAGGGAACACTATCCAATCCATGGTTCAATCAGCATTGCCAGAAGGGAGAGAAGAGGGAATTACATGTGACTCACTTTTAGAATTTTGTGATTGTGAACCATTCAATAGTAGTTAAATATAGTGATTGAGATTTAGTGTAAGTTATAAGACTTACACCTAGTATCAATGGATTCTCTAAGTTAAAATATAGATTAAAATCAATAACAAATGCACAATTAATGTGATATATTCGCTGAAAATTTCTGAAAATTGTAATAATGAAGTAACTTACAAAAAATGAACAACAATAATTGTATTATCAAACAATTTGTGTCCACACTTGCCTCTAAATTCCTCATGCGGTATTTACTTCCTGCAAGAGTGAGTTCCTTTTCCCATAGGTACTGCTCTGGATTACACTAAGCCCTGTAGACATGACACAGTAGATAGATACACTGAAACTGTAACTCGATTGGCTTAAAAATAAAAACCAGAAATTGAGAAATGGATGCAGTGGCATTTAGTTCATTTACATGAGTTGGTTACAAGAAATAAATCATAAAAAGACGTAATTTAAGTATAATAGTTCTTCAAACATGATTGAGGTCTTCTCATTTGACATTTGAACACAATACAGTGTAACGTAAATCTCAATCAAATGAAAGAATAAACGAACAATTTAGTCCCTAACCTAGGAGGCCAAGTGACAAAATTGATGAATTGGTCCATCATCTTGCTTGTTCATGTACCTCTCTTAGAGCAGCTCCACTTTATGGTAAGATCAGACAATTTTCTTCCATTTCTCAAGGAAAGACATTGAAATGCACACAAATCTCAAGTCTAAGTCCTCCCCTGATAGGAAAAACCTTACTCTACCTTCATAATTAGGATGCCAAATATTAATTGAGTGAAAAATATTTATAACAATAATTAATAAATAAATAAAAACAAAGAGAGAGAAGGGGGGTAGCTCAACTGGTTTGAGCTAAGGGGAAGGAGGTGTAGGTCCAGGGTTCAAGTCCTGGCAAGGAGAAAAAAAAACTAACATAACAATTAACCTACTAACATTTGCCATTATTTGTAAATAAAATAAAAACAAAGATGAGAAGTAAACAACTCTGAAGAAGAAAGGTTTTCATGATTTGCTCCCCTATTGGATAAGGAAAACAATTGTTGGAACTCAGATGTTTTGGACAGAATTTTATCTCTATAGATAAGCAAGCCATTCTCAAAATACCCCTATAAAATCCAGACGAAGAAGACAGCTTATCCTGGATGGGAACCAGATATGGCATCTATTCTGTCAGGTCAGGCTACTACCTTATTAAAGAGTGGGATAAGGACCAATATGAGGGTACTTCAAATCAGGATATAAACAAAAACGTTTGGCAAAAGGTCTGGCAGGTCAAGGCTACTCCTAGACAGCAAACCTTGATTTGGAGGATCATAAAACAATTCATACCCCTCAGAGGTGAACTAAATAGAAAAGGATTTTAGGAATAAGGGGAAATTTTCTCTGCCCTAGATGCAATGAAGCACTGGAGTCTATGAATCACTGCTTCAAAGACTGTATTTGGGCAACCCAGAGTTGGTTTGGGTCATTCAATCAACACACAGAGACCAACTTTATAGATTGGCTTATAAACATGATATATAATGGATGCAAAAGTGAGCATGGATTACATGAAAATAGGAAAGAGATCTGAACAAATCAATTCCAAAAACCAAAAATGGATTCCACCCCATAACAACAACGCCTATAAGGCTAATTGTGATGCTAACCTGGGATTGGATGGTTACCAGTGCATAGCCACTGTCATCAGAGACTCACAGCGAAAAGTGATAGCGGCGTCAAGTTGGAAGGAACATGGACCTATGGTCAAAATAGGAAAATGGATTCCGAATGATCAGAGGAGGAGCCAAGTAACATTATGGCCCAACTGTTGTATGACATTCCCAATAATAATATATATAATTTTTTTCAACAAAAAAAGTGATCTGACATAATATGGCGTGTGTGTGGATTTGCATTCCACAATTATTTTTAAATTTTGCAATGTTAATTCAAAGTCCAAAATATCATAAATAATTTATTTTATTTACATGTGTAATGAAATACATACATTAAAATATAAATTAAAATCAATAACAAATGCACTATAAATGTGATATATCAGATACACAAGCGTAATGGCAAATCAGATCTTTCATTTATGTCAAGAGTTAAAAAGAAAACATTTGCGCATGTCCTTCCATCACCAAGTTATAATTTAACACATGATTTCTGAGTTCGTTAGTTCAATCATTATCAATCGCTTATTGGCATACACCGTTGAAACTGGTGACTCCTGCAGTCATTTAAAAATCAAGATGTCATGATATGAACATCAAATTTATCACATAAACGAGAAAGATAAAATGAATAAACTACAACCTCCCACATCTCCAAACCATCTCGGGAAGTAGTAGAATCCTTTCTTTGGAAGCCATCCAAATATTTTGTAAGCTAAAAGCAATACACAAAACAAGAGAATTAAGTGATATAAATTACAATTAAAGCCGAGGCAAGGAAGTTAATCTGTCATGTAAAATAAACTTACTTGCACTCCAGACTCTCTAGAGCCCGACTCAGAAGCATCAATAGAAGTAGTTCTTGTATATCTTACTAACCCATCAGTAAAAGTATCTCCTGATTAAATAATGAACAAGTAAAAAAAAAAAACAAAACTCACGAATTAAACAGTTTCTCTAAATACACTACAAAGGCTATGCCAAGAATAAGAACCTGGTGCATAATTGACATCAAATACAGAAACTATTTCTCCAGCATGAGCCTCTTGAATCACCTGCCGATTTGGAAGAAGAATCCCAATTAGAATTTAAAGAGATATGGCAAAACAATTATAAAAAAATTCTCCAAAGACATCGATTTAATGAGAAGATCCACTCATCGTGGTGAAAAGCTAAAAACTAACATCCAACCAATCATTACGCTTCCGAAACAATCGAGGAACCTGCATTTGCAGACAATAAAGGTTTCAGCCACAAAATCACACTAATTTCAAAATGCAATAAATGAAAGCAGAGACATTGTTTTCAATCATGTTTCATGCTAGTACAAGCTAAAACTAGCACTAATTATTGTTGTAGCAATATTTTTAGGAAAAAAATATTATAAAATGAGGTGATAAGACTACAACATGCAAGAGGATAATATTAGAAGTATGGTTAAATAGTTGCTTTTCGATAGGATAAGTTCTTGAAAAATTAGTCGATATTGCTAGTAGGTAGGAAGTAGCAAGTAAAAATTTGAATCCAATCGCACTCTGTGTCAGAGACTTGAATCCGTGGACTAATAAGAAATTGATAATCTGAGGGTAAATTAATATTGAAAGATCCCATAATTTTGTATATCTTTGTAATTTATTCTTCCCATCACACAGTTTAATTACAATAGCTACTATTGTAGGTTAGGAGTTTGGAAAACATATCGTAAATGCAATCTTAAATTGAGCCATACATTCATAAAAAATGAACAAACTGTAACAAAAAACCAAAACTAGGTAACATAGCCAAAAATAAATGCAGATCCGCAGCGCAAAACACCATATGCACGAGTAATGCAATCATACTAGAACAGTGAGGAGCCTTAAATGTACCTCGAATGTCTTGCCAGTGTTAACGTTTGTAATAAAATCCCCCTTCCGAATGACACCCTCATATATTCTTCACCCAATAAAAAATATCAATATAAATAGATATAGATATGCATATACAAGACAAAACATACAATTTGAAATAGGATTTAACCATATTTAAAGGTCAGGGTACCTTAGATATGTTATCTGACCATACTTCCAATTCTCCTTCAATGTGAAGGCCAATGCCACAAGTGTACGCTGTTAAAATAGCCCAATAATACTCTTTTAGTAGAAAAATATAAAGAATAACAACCATGTTTATCAGGATTCTGTATAACAATGCAGTCTTTGCTATTGTGTGGTGCACAGGATTAGAGTGCTGTATAACTGTGCGGTCTTTTTTACTAAGAGCCCCAAGTTTGTCTCTGAGATTACAAAACTGAACATTGGGCAATGGCTTTGTGAGAATGTCAGCAATCTGAGCCCGAGCAAGAACATATGTCACAACTAGAGACTTTAGCAAGAACCTTTTTTCAAACAAAGAACAAATCAAGGCCTGTATGTTTAGTTCTAGAATGCCGAAGCGGATTATGACTTAAACAACAGTGCTTTGATTGTCAGAATAAATGATTTGTGTGGAGGGGTACTTGCAGCTGATTAAGTAAGAGGATAATATAACACCTTAGACGTAGCTAGGGTTATGAACCACCAAATTATGACCAAGACATAAGAATGCCCTGGAAGTGGGCCTCCTTCTATCTTACATCAGATGCTCAATCAACATTACAATAGGCCTGCAAACTTGCAGAAGACAAAGGACAAGCATCCTGCAGAACTAAATCATGATTTAGAGCCCTTCCTTTGAGATATCTCAAAATTTGCTATACTGCGATCAGGTGACTCTGCTGGTGTTGAGCCACAAACTAGCACACTTTTTGAATAGTATTTCAATTTCTAGTCTAGTTATTGGTCACATACTGTAGCGCACCAAGTATGGGCCTGTACGTGGAAAGATCTTCCATGTAGTCTGAACCAAACTGAGACAACACACGATTCCAAGGAAGGAGGTAGAGAAGTCCTTGGTAGAGGCCATATCTGCTTCAGGAGTAACCACAGACATACTTGGACGGAGAAGTAATCAGAGAGCTTCAAGAAGTGTGCTTAGCCTCTATACCAAGGAAGTATTCAAGATGACCAAGCTATTATCATGACATATACTCCCTCCGTTTCATAATGCGTGTCACTTTAGAAAGAAAAAATTGTTTCAAAATGAATGTCATTTTCACTTTTCAATGTAGAATTAAGTAATTTATTTTTTCCATTTCTGCCCTCTAATTATTACTATGAACAGTTTTTTGAAATTGTCAATATAATGGAATGATATGATTCGATCAGAAGGATCTTTCAGAATTCCTGAAAATATCATTTTGATTTCGAAATTGTTCATTCCAATCAATCTATAAAAAAA
>Ga0228711_1001111_pt1 | contig 38182 bp, 19 predicted proteins | sample MedpolnodulmetaG_2_FD_177996 | JGI IMG/M metagenome (GOLD analysis project Ga0228711, IMG submission 177996) | Root nodule microbial communities from Medicago polymorpha collected in Santa Monica, California, United States - brown nodules | ecosystem: Host-associated > Plants > Roots > Nodule...
TAGGCAACTTCCCCTGTTACAAGCAACAGAGAGGCCAAAGGAATATTATATATAACAAAAATACACCCCGCTTAGTTAATAAGTTATGTTCCAAAAACAAATTCAATGTATAATCCATTCATCTTCCAAGTGTCAAACTGTACACAACAATCACAAGAACACTGGTATTCTTTTATAAGAATCCTTTGGAAAAAAAAAAATAGATTGCCCTAAATATAAGTTCAAATTCTCGTAAAAAAGTCCTAATTCAAATTATTACATGTTTTTATTATTATTTTTTAAATATATTATTGATTATTACTACTACTTTATTTTTATTTTTATTTTTTTTGGTCAAGTAGCCTAGTGGCCAGAGTTCACACAATTAAATTGTGGAGAAGTGGAGTGTCCGGGGTTCAAACCCCGGTCCCTACATATGATATGCAATATCTGAGTTAAGCTCACGGGGATACTACTACTACTTTATTTTAGAAAATAAATAACTAATATTGAATACATATACTCATTGAGGTCTTGAAATTTCAATGGGTGGAAGCAAGATTAGGTAGAGAGAAATTTTATTTTTACGTTACCGAAATTCGACGTTAAATTTTATTTTATTTTTGACAAAACCTTAAATTTATTTTATTATTTTAGTAGTATATGATGACATCATTATTATTAAATAAATGTTTAGAAATTAGAAATATCTGTAAATTACTATAATTGTTTTCTATGTATGTGATGAAACAAGCATTCATTAATTTATCTCTCATAGTTGAACATTTAAGTTTTCACAAATTACACTATTTTTTAGTTGGGACAATACTTATTTTTTAATAGAAAAATGATAAATTTATTAAAAGACACTACAAAATCTAACATTTTAGTTGCAATTCTCCCAATTGGATGCAAGTGTTTGCATCCCGGTATACACAAAAACAATTTAATAGTTATCCACAAAATATACACATTAATTGTTCAACCAAATACTAGGCGAAGTGGTAGACTTTTCCGTCGGCAAGTTCATTGCTTCAAGTTGATTGATTTGATGAATTTATAAAATCTGCATTTATGTTAGTTGATACTCAAAAAGTTGTTCTGGTAGTGAGAATTAATATCAAGTCTTGATATCAAAATATCCAAGGTCTGTTTCCAATACTAACTTCAAGGTTTTTCCACAAAAAAAAAAGGTCTTTGAGTGAGATGGCAGTGCAAATTGCTTATCTTCACCGTAGTTGATACTAGATGAAAAATGTATTTGAGTTGAAATTTGTAATCATTAGTAAAAAAAACAGACAGAAGCCATAGGCTGCGGATTTCGTACATCAAAGTCATTAGTGTGCTGTCTTAAAGCCATAGCACTAAGGTGGTCCTCTCCTCCCTTTGTAACTCTCTGTAGCTACATCTTTATCATCACATCCACCAATTCCTGTACGCTACCAGAAGAATATGGTTTGATTTAATTCATTCACTATTGCATCTAACTTGGTGATGCAGACTCCTCCAAAAAAACAAGGTCTGGAAATGCATCATACCGGACCAATTACAACCAAAAATAGACAGAGAAATTAGGTAAGAGTAAAAACAGAGAAAGCAGATGTATAGAATGCAACAAACAATGAATTGGCATATAAATCACAATTGACAATACTGTTACACGAACTGTATCTGCCATAGCATTCCCAACTAACTGTCTAGACTCAGTCACAGTACCACAAGCCTACAAAATTGCTACACTGCAAGCTTGTCATTTTAAAAACATACTGAAGTCAACCACATTTGTTACTATCAAAAATTTCATCCAAGAAGGGGATAACTAAGAATATATATAACTAAAAAAATAACTAGCAAAATTCTTTTGGAGTGTGGGGACCTCTCTTGTACACTAGGCAGTCTTAACTAACCAACTAAAGCTGAAATCTTTAGTTTTCCAAACTCTTTCTACATATGCTAACCATACAAACAGTTCCCATCAAGTGTCATGCCAACCTGCAGCAGCTAGTAGGTAGGGTTTACACATGTCTCATAAGGAACATCTCAACTTCAAGCCCAACCCTTGTGACTTTTCTGCTCTGTTGAATTAAGTGTAAGTGGTACCAAAGAAACAAATATCCTACAACAACGGATCCATGCATGTAGTATGTCATTCTACCATCGATGTCCTTTTCTCCATCAGAGACTCCATAAATTCAGAACACAATTTGGTGAGGGGTGGCAACATATGTGATGACCCACTAAATATGGTTTCCCAAGGCCTATTTGATACACCAGAGAAAACTGATGATGTCTTGTTCCTTTTTAATTCAAACGCGGGTAACTCTGGATAAATTGATGCATATCCAAATTGTCCTGAAATTGTGGAGAAGAGGAAAAATGAAAAGCTAAATCTTAAACAAGTACCGCAAGAACAGAAAGAAAAAGTGCAAGTATTTTACATTTTTATTGACTAACTTTCAATTAGCTCATTGTTAAAAACAAATCTAAAAAACAGTAAAAGAAGCAAAGTAAACCCACCATTTTCTTCAAGCCCAACAAGATCATCCTGCATAGTCATATTAAGCTCATGTGCTTCCTTGTCATATGGATCAAAGAGAACATATTCACGATCTCCATTTAAATATGCAACCAGTGTTTGTGAAGTTTTTCCTTTAATAAAAGCAATGCTCCCTCCCTTGGCCTGAATAAGGAGAGTAAGACAAAGAGCAGAAGCAGAACACCACAAATGTCATTCACAGTTAAAGAATTCATACAGGCACTAGACTGGCTAAAAATTAAATTAAAAGACAATTCTGGAAGATATGTCTAGTTGCAGCTCCAAAATAATCTGATTAGAATGAACTTCTACTCATTTAGAGACTAGTATGCATATATACCAAAACATGGCCAAGAGTGGAGGAAAAACGAACAGAACGAAGTTTTAGTCAATTTTCATTTCCTGTTTTTAATTTTAATTACAAAACTGAACCTTTTTTTTTACTTTATTTCATGTTTTCAAAAATTTGTATATTAAACATTGAAAAAGAGTGTGCTGTTTTCATACAAATCTTACAAAACGGAAACAAAGTGAATACATTCAGTTTTATAATTAAAAGTGAAAAATAGAAAATGATAAAAACAAACATTTAATGAAAACAAATAGACCAAGTTTCTATCTCTAAGACAATGCACAATACTAGCTTGCACTTATTTCTTCACTGCTTATTATTAACAACTGCTATTTTTTTTATTCCAACAGTTATTTTCTTAAAACCTTTTTATTTTTTAAGTGTTTTTTCTTATTTCAACAGAGGAACTATTATCAGTTCCAAGCGACTCACAACTCAATTCTCATGAATATAGTTGAGGTCAGTAATATTTAACCTATGATTTTAAAAAAAAAAAAAAAACTTCTCTTTACCAAACACGATGCAACACAAAGAAAAGCTTGTGACTTTTTACCAAAGACGATGCAACACAGAAAAGCTTGTGTTATAAAGATTTTTGGAGCCTCGTGTCAAGTAATGTGCCCATGCTTCTCAGAAATTAACACAATAGTACACGTTGGAGAAATAAAAGTGCAACAGAAAAGCTAAAATCCTAATGTCTAAATTCATTAAATAGATTTGCAAAAAAAACAACTTTCAAAAGCACTGGCAATGTGCATTTAAAAAATCATTCTCAATCTTGATTGTTGCATTTAAAAACACTAATATTTTATAGAAACAGATGGTTTTGTAAACAAACAATACCTTCGTTACAGACCAGGAAGCCACTGGAATAGGATCTATTGCGTTGAATACTAAGATTATTCCATCACCTTTAAACAGACGTTCCTTTGATTTGGGAATGAGAGCAATGATAGCAAAATATGATAAATCTAATGCACAGGAAACAGCTGCATGAATATGAATAACAAATTTGTCAGATCAATAATACCCCATTCAATGAGTCATAGGTTACAAACAAGGACTATACGGTGAAATGCAAAGAACGGAAGTGGAAAAAAATGCTTATCAATAAAAACACAGAGAGGAAAAAATATCAACATGGTAGGGTAAAACTTGATTGACATAACAAGCATTGAAAAATCGCAGAGAAGGATATTTCTTCTAACCTTCTATTTGAATCCTATATGACCAAGATGCAGCTAACTTTGACATACTCCAAACAGACAGCTGTGGTGTAGAACCATAAGATACGGAAAGAAGATACTCTGAATTTCCAACAAAGATAAGCCTCCCAATTGGCTGAAAGAATAAAAAATTAGACCAACAGGGATGAGTACAGGTACAACTTAAGGAACCCTAAAATACAGAACCCAAAGCAACACTTATAGGCATGCATTCTAAAAATATAACAGAATTTTTTTTCTTATATGCCATGCTTTCTTTCTTATTGTTTTTATAATCCTGTGTTTGATGCTTTAATGCATGCTGCAAGAAAAAGATCCAATAAATGTAAGCTTTGCTGCCTCCAATAGCAGCCATAATCTTCATGAAGACTCCACAAACTAATCATACAAGCAATATCTGAGTGAGGAGCATGCATGTCTTATTTGTTGAAATGGAACACGTTTGAACGCACAAACACACAAATACAAATAGATATGATTAGAGTTCAAAAAATCACCGATGGAGTCTCTCCTACAACAGCAATGAGCTCATTCTTGTCAGGGTCCCACAATGTAATAACAGTGTCGGCTGCAACCGCAAGCACAGAACCATCAGCTGAAAAAGCAGCAGCTCTCATTGCTTTATTTCTGTAAAGGGTGAAGTAACAGCATGATCAGTAAGTCATAATTAAATCAAGTATTCAATTATGCAAATGACTGATCTTACTGAAGATACAACAAGGGGCCAAATGACAGTAAATAAAAGTATATAAAATGAAGGAAATCTTGAAATTCAAAAGAGAACTTTCAAACCACCGCTAATCCTACATTTTTATTACAGGAAAAAAAAAATGCTCAAGTACGTTAACCACTTTATTACAGCCCAACAGTCAAGAGATGACTGGGGCTGGTGAAACTTACATACTGAATATCTATAGCCTACAAAATAAAATAATAAATGTAGCAATTAAAGTAGGATTTATACTTATATGACCCAACAGCATGGCACATCCAACTAAAATTCTGACGCGTCTGGTCTTTCTGCTGAGTTTCTTCCCTGCAAACCCATATCTGAAAGAGAGCAAGAAAGACAAAAGTGTCACCAGAAAAATTCCTAAGCATTCAAAAAAGTATCTAAAAAGGGTATCTAAAAATACCTTGAAATCTCCACCATAAGATGCGCTGACAGCCATATGACGGGTCGGATGAAACGTAATAGCGGAAATATGAGCATCCCTATTAATAAGCAGAAATGTGTCAAAACCACTTTCTAATATATCTGAAGGCACAATATATCTACAAATATGTACGGAATCTGAAAGACTGAAACTACAAATATAACAATGACACACATTTTTATAATTCTTGTTCAAATAATCCGTTGACACACCTGTGAGGTTCATAAACAAGGGTGGACATTGAAAATCTTTTGGTATCTGAATCCAAATCCCAGAATTTCAAACAAATCAGACCTCCTATTCCTTCCTCAGGTAGCTTGACTTCTACGGTACCCATCATAGAGCCACCAGTAGACAGCTCCACCATGGTCACTACAACCTGCAACCACGTTATTTGATGAATAAATGTAACAATCAATTAAATGATTAATTAGCTGAGACAAGATGTGCAAATACTCATGTGCAAGACTATCAACATATCATATTTAGAAGCAAAATGGGCGAATTCACATACCGTGACCTCGTCAACTGGTTGATAATTTCTTTCACATACTTGAACCTGCAACAAACTTCAGCATTTTAAAACCCATGTGTTCAATTTTGAAGGTTGTTATCAAAGTTTAAAGGCAAGGCAAATCCAAAGAGTGTTTTTAGAGTAAGGAAATAAAAGAAAATTAATGAAAAGGAAAACATTTATTACATTGAAAAAACAAATCATTTATCAACTGTTTTCAAGACTTCTACGAAACATTTAATAAATACTCCTTAACCAGTTCCCTGAATCATTAACTAGACCCTAAAAGTAATTATGAATTAATCTAGAAATACCAGACCAAACACCAAATTAATAATCAAAAAGAACATTGAACATCAAGATATTACCTCATAAAGTCCACGATTAGCAAACAAGTTGTAGAATTGGATGCCATAATTATCTGTTTGTACAGCCACTAAACCAGAAGAGCGGTCAAAGGCTGCTTGGCTAGAAATACTTTCACATATTTCTTGAGAAGACAAAGGAGGCTGGAAAAAACGAATTTCAGGTTCTTATCAAACCTTCAACAAATACATTTCTTATGCATGTTATCAAAACAAACATGTAAGGTATAGATAAATAAAAATCAGTTTTCCCATTGTTCTTGCAAGATCAAGTTTGCATGCCTAATTAAGTAGAAAATTTATAATGATGATCAATAGACATTTGAGACTTTAAAATTGTAAGACTAATCAATGATATGTCATGCCAAATATATTTTAAGACACTGATGACCGATCCCAGAAACAATATTATGAATAGACCAAATAAAGGAACTAACCTTGATCCCTGAAATAGACCTCATTATCTCCATAGAAGAGATCTTTAATATATGAATTTGGTTATCTGCACAAGATATCTGCAGACCCTTGATTAGTTTAAAACATTATAAAGAGCTAGTTTGCTGTTGGGACATACCCACAGACTAACAATCATATATTCGACTACATAAAGGTAACCCTCACCGAGGCAAATGAAGGATCTGGAGAATCTATGAAATACCGAAGCGGAGATCCAATTCTTGGTAAAAATTTCTTCTTTCCGGTGTCTAGCTGCCAAAGCACGAGAACTCCTTCCTTCCCACCTATTATAAAATGATGGCACAAACAAACTTTATATTTGAAAAGCCAATAATTTTCTGCTCAAAAAAGGATAAGACAGTTAAACCACCATCAACTTTCTCTTATATTCATTTAGCACAACTGCTTTTTGAAAGACTCGGTTACCGCTAAGAGTTTAAGATATACACATTATTCAAAACAGTTTGAATGGTTACTTGAAACCCTAAAGACATCTACCAAGTAAATAATTAATGAAATCCTAATTGGAGCAAATATTGTTGCATATGAGCCATCAAATAATATAGGATATGCCGCCTCTAATACATGTGACACAGGAAGTTAAAGTCCATACAAGATAACTGGAAAAAATTTCAAACCAAACAGAAGAATAATTACAAAACAGCCTAGTTCTAGCTCCGCGGACAATCATTGCCCAGTTCAATTGTTTTTTATAATAATTCCAGGCGTATGGTTTACCTGAATACAAATAGACTCCATCTGAAGAGAAGGATAAAAGATTCACTGCATCAGAGTGCCAATGCCATGTAGAACATGATTCGGCATCATCATTTTGCCTTACCCCAGGCTTACATTCCTCATCAGTCATTGATGTTCTGTTCAACAGCGCATCATTCTCCTGAAAGTTCTTAGCACCAAATCCTCTAAAAACTAAAATTCTTCCAGTTACATCGCCTGCAGCTACAATCCTCTCAGTTGGATGGAATGCAAGAACGGAAAAGGTTTTTGTATGATGCAGGGCAATCTTCTTTGAGACAGCAGAATTAGAGTCCACTTTAGGAACTTTCCATATATGAAGTGTGCGTTTTTCCTTTATGCCCAGAAATTTCCCACAGGGACTAACGATCAAAGGGTGAGGCTTTTTAGTCTGAAAAAAACATTCATACACTTCACAACAATCATACATAATATTTTAATCATATTCTCATAAATGTTGACAACTTAATAGGATCAAAAGTAAGATTATGTTTGTTTCGGCTTTTTGATTAGCCAAAATTGATCCTAGAGGTGTAAACTTGATTTTGATATGCTTGGTTGATCTCAAGTAGGAATTGATTCTAACTTGGAGCTAGAATTTTGGAACTTCTCATTCTTGAATTGATTTTTAATCTCACTTTTACATGATGTATCTAAACATAATCGCTTTACTGTCAACTAACCAAAATCAATTTTACATGAACAATTCACTCAAAATCAACCTTTTGTCACCGCAAAACCAAACATACACTCAAATTCATTGTTTAACTTACTTTTACATAAATGTAACCAAACATACACCACTTTCAAACAAAATCAATTCATTCAAAATCAAGCTTTGTCACAGCAGAACCATACACACACTAATTCAAATAACTTGGAAGTACAAGAAACATTATTAATATAAGTACATAAACCTCACATTATACAATCATTCATAACCTCCACAACCACAATAAAACCTAAAAAAAAAAGTAGAAAATAGTTATACCTCTTTCAATGTAATAGTGGAAAGCTTGTGAAAATCTGTCAAATTACACTTCCTAATCTGTGCAGAACAAAGTTTAGGTCTATTATCTTTCTCATTTTCAGTTTGCATACACACATACGCAAAATGCTTCTTTTCACCAATTTCTTCTTGCGGTGACAATAACGAAGGTATCACCTACAATATTCATTCATGATAAAAATTAATGATAAAATAAATTAAAAATAAAAATAAGAAAATGGTTAGAGAGAGAGAGTACCATGGAGAAAATGGGAAGTTTTAGGTCAATTATTTTGATGCAATTGAGAAGGGAGAAATCCCAATGGCGAATGGTGCCGTCGAGGGAAGAGGTCCAACAGTAGGTAACAATGTTGGAACCGGGGACAACGATGACGGAGGTGACTGTGTCGGTGTGGCCGTCAAGGGATGAAACTTGTAAGGCAGTGGTTGTGGAGAAGATAGCGACGGAGTTGCCGGAACCGACTAAAAGACGGTCGCCGGAGTTGGAGAAAGATGGAGGACATGAGACGTAGCTTTGTCCTCCCTTCATCGTTGGTTGCTCAGTGAAACGAAACGCAGCGTTTTGTAGCTCGGAACTGGAAAAAGAGAAGAAGAATGGAGGCGCTTAGTAGTCGTCAAGCACTGAAGCATATAAGGGTTTGGGCTCTTACGCCACTTTTTTCTTTACCAGATATATATTTTTTCACACAATGTTATGTTACTTACACCTCAACAATTTCATTCCCACACCTCCTTTAAAAAAAATTACAATTTTACATTCCATTCAATAAAATCAAAGAAGATTAAACATGTCAGATTAAATCTCATTTAAAAAAACCAACAAAGAAGATTGAACTTATAACTTAATTTATGCACATGTTTTTTCATTATTATGAAACTATTTTTTTCATACTGTAACTCGATTGATTGAAATTGAACAATAACTTAGAGATTTCGTCAATTTAATTTGTGGTCCAATTTTTTAAGCATTAATATTTAAAATTCTCCTCAAATCTCACATTTTACTCTGTTCATTTTGGCATCTTCGTTTTTTTTTTTTGTTGAGCAATTTGGCATTTTCGTTTATTATTACCAAACATTATTTAATTTCATTATCTCATTTTATCCAGAGAGATTAGTGAGATGCATAGTATTTTTCTTGAAGGAATTGCTAATGAGATTTTTTTTTAGGGAAAGAATTGCTAATGAGATACATAGTATTATAATTGATTTAATTATTTTTAGAATATTTTAAAACGTGTTTTAGGTCATACTTAGGCGCTGTTTCTTCTTTTTAATAAACATCACTGTTGAGACATCTCATTTCATAGACTTTGACATTGACATGGAATAAAATCTACGATCACATGGTTAAAAGGCTTACTTATCTTTCAACTATATCACACAATATATTAATTATATACATTATTGTTTTTTTAGCAAAATACTTTACTTTTAAATCTTATGAAATTATACAAAAATTAAAACTCCAAGCCGTAAAAAGACGGAACTAGAATTCAAGAGGTTTCGGATTCAAACTCCGCTAGTGGTCTTGGAGAGATATAAATATAAATAATTTTGTAAGTGTTCTACCTTGCACTATAACACCATCCCCTCACCTTAAAAGTTAGAAAGCTCGTTTTCTTTTCGTTTTTTAGAATAAAGGTTAAGTGAATCGGATCATGTGACACCAAAGTCGCTGCACGCTCAAAACTCAAAGATCATTAACAGAAATTTACAAATTATTTACCAACAAGATCCTTACAATGCCTTGGAAATTTTGTCATTCAATTCTCATAAGTTTCTAAATTGATGTGTTTTAACAACAATTAGTCAACGATACCCTTATCTTATGTCCCGTTGCAATTACCTCTTGACATGAAGTGGTGAAACAACTACTTAACCACCAGTCTGCTCTGTCAAAATTTAAACCTACCAGTCACCGTTAATTTTTAATTCTGAATTAATGCTAGTGGAACCCAAGACAAACTTATCCCCTCATTATTATGAGTTTCAATCCAAATATAGCATTGCTGTACTGAAAACTTATGAGGCCACCAATTTATTTATTTTTCTGCAATTTGATAGGTAAATACTCTTGTTGTCAGATGATGATGATCCAAATCAGACCCTTAGATATTCTCCTATGTTATTATAGTAATAGTAATTCATAAGCCATACAAAATGTTTTGAAGATAACGTTGTCATCATGAGAATGCAACTATCAATATTTTTCCTTAACCAAATACGAATACAAAAACAGCTCCAAGGAAGGAAAACTAAAACACTACCGAAACCACAAATACAATACAAGAACAAAACATTAAATCGGAAGATCAATGGTTGTAGATCAAATAACTCTTGAACATATCAGAGAATTTTTTTCTACTCCATTTGTAAATACGAAGGTATAAATATACTCAAAGCAAGAGTCTTCACATCTCACTTTTAATTGAATCCTGCATAACGATACCAATTGCCATGTTAAATGAACTCATACATTTCAAAGATAATATGTATTGCAAAGCAAAGGTAATATTACCACCAGCATTAGGCAAATCAAACACTCTGTACTTTGCTTGATATTTCTTTCACTTTTTGGTCTCCCTTTTCCTACAATCAAATCAAAATTTATAATAAATAAAAGTAATACACACCATAATCTATATGTATGTGCATATGACCCTTAGAACAAAAACAACTATTCAAATTTCTAGATGACCAAGTTTCCATATCATTGTCAATTGCACAAGACCAGTTATTATACATTGCTATAGAAAACTGATTGAGTAGTGCGTAGAAAAGTTGTGAGAAGATTTCATAATGGAATCCGAATCCATGATTAATTGGTGTCAAAAAGGACCTAAGTGCTTAGAAGTAACCATAAAAAATAATTGTCGCCGTCACACTCCTTTTCATCTACTAACATTTATCAGACTCCAATTTGTCCTTCACTAATCCTTGTCATCTCTCTTGTTGTTAAAGATGAATTTGGACTACACAGAACTCATAGCCAAAAAAAAAATATGATAATGATCACTAACTTGATTTTAAAGAACCAAGGGAATGGCCCTTAATTCACATTTCACAAGTTATTCAGCTTTAAGTCGTAGCTTTTTGGGTAACTTACACATAAAGCATGTGGCCTAAGGGAAGTCTTAACTTAAAAGGCTTACTTAGATCATCATGACCACCCATGATAAATTAGTAACTCTGCAACACAGGCACCACACTGTCAAATTTTTAGATTAGGCTCGATGGAACTCCATTTTGAAAAACAATATGCCAAAATATGACTTAAAACATGTTTGTGAGAGCCTATGCAAACAACTTATGACATGTCTATAAATTGTTTTCAGCATATTTTCACAAGTTCATCATAGCTTATGAAAATAGTTTATAGCACGTATGAAAACAGATCGACTTTATTTTATCTTTTGTTATAGAAATAGCTTATACATAAGCATGCATATGATAAGCGTTTAATTAAGTTGTTTATCCAAACAATACCAGATGTCAATGACAAGTCAGTGTAAAACTTGTACATAATCCTAATCCTCTCTTACGCTGGAACATAGCTAAACTCTAATAATCCCAGCTTCAATGATTAGACAAAATTTTAATTCTTGCCAACAACAAGGACAGAACTTATATCTTCTTTTAAACCAGTTAAATGTTCTTTATGAATTGTACAACTGTTCAAGCAATGCAGCATAGTGAAACATACACTCTGAAAGGCTAAAAAACAGTCAAACACAAGATATATCAGCATAACAATAGAAATCAGAGGAAATCACATCAACACATTTACAAGTTAATCCAATTGTATAAGCATATTAAACACCATCCTTATTCTTGTGTTAATTAGATATCGAATTAATATCTCACCGTTCCCTTGGTTTCATAATAATCATCAAGAGCCCATTGATACTTTGACTGATTCAACCCAAACCAACGAGCCAAATGGTCATCCAAACTTGAGTGAGCTGTAAAACCAACCATTTAATTTAATTAGCAAAATAAACAACATAATTAATCAAAGTACCCCAATTAAAAATCAATAAAAATAAAAAAAATCCCAACAAACTAAATCATGCATTAAAATAATTGCTAGGCGTATTTAGTTAATCAAACAAAAATAATTCTAAAAATAGAAAAAGATGACTCACTCACACTTTTCAACAACTCATTTCAAAATTCAAATAATCTAAACTACGAAGTAGTGAGAAAGAGTAAAGCAATTACCAGTTTGAACCTTGTTAACAGCGTTCTGGAAAAAACCCAAAACAGAAGCATCGGAGGAGGAAAGGGTTTTGGAAGAAGGAAGAGGGGTATGAATCTGAGGTGGAGGAGGAGCGATCTTAGCATTGATGATGGGTTTAGGAGAATGAAGAGCAACCGGGTCAGAAGAAGAGGGTTTAGGTGTTGATGGCGGCGTCATGAAAACAGTGTAAGGTCCGATTTTGCCTATCACAGGTGGCGGCGGTGTAGATTCACCGTTGAGAGACATTGCCGGAGAATCAGAGAAACTTCGTAGGGATTTGGTCGGAAAATGAGAAGAACAAGAACGAACCAACCAACCAAAGCACAGTTGAAGTGTGAAGAGGAGTAGATTTAGTTTGTGTTTGTGTTGGTTGTTGTACTTTAGTTGTTTCCCATTCTTTTCTTTCTCCAAACTCCACTTCTTTTATTTACTGCCCTTTTATTAAAGCTTTTTACTTTTCTCTTTTTGTAAAGGAATCCACATTTATAAATTACTACAAAAAAATTCTTCCATTACTTTCCAATTTTAGTCAGATATGTACTACCTTTCTTTCATTTTTCACATTTTAGAGGAAAAATACTACTAGTACAATTTTGTTTTAGTGATTTTGCTTTGCTTGAATTATTTAAGTATGAGGAAAATTGTTTAACCACATTTCTAATGCAATTTATTTAAGATTTTATTTTATTTTTTTTAAGATTAAAAGATTTAAAATGAGGCACAAAGAAATTTTCGTCAAAGTAATATCTAATTTTTTTTTTAAGGGAAAAAGGCAATCTACTACAATAGTTAAGACTTATGATTTCAACCCCATCTTCCTTTCTTATGGTTCATGACAGATTTTTCACATTTCTTTGGATACCACCATCACTGCTCATTTCTTTGAATACTTATGATTCAGGACAGATTTTTTCCATTAAGAGAGTTGGAATGTTGTGTTGGCTGTGTGCTCTAGTTGTTTCCCGTTCCTTTCTTTCTTTTAACTCCACTTTTATTTAGTGTCTTTTATTAAAGCTTTTTACTTTTCTTTTTGGCTTAAATAGTTAATTTGTTTAGTTCACGTGTTTTTGTCTTTCGTTCCGGTATTTTTTTTGTTGCAAAAGGAACCTTGTAAGTTTTAAACTTTTTGACATTGGTTATTGTCGTTATCATCTGGTACAAAAAACACACATGTGGCTAGCGGAGGTTGACGTTGCAACCTGTGATGTATTGATATTTGTGTATGTATCTATCCATATAACCAATCACTAGGTTTAAATGACCAAGTTCAAAAACGAAAATTATTAATGGGACTAAACTAAGAAAAAAGTAGTCATAGTAAAAAAAAATCAAATTAAAAACACATTTCTCTTCCATCTTCCTCATCCTTGAAATCACCTGATTAAACACTCTGAAATCCTTGAGATCAATGTTGTGTCCCCTTAAAAACGCATTTCTCTTCCATCTTCTTCAAAACATTGCGACAACACTTAAACCTCATAAAAACAATGTTGTGTATCCTTAAACAAAAAACAATGTCGTGTATCCTTAAGCTTTGTTTGCGAGTTTGGAGAAGGGAAGAGAAGACTTTGAGGGGTGGGAAATGGAGAAATCTTTCAAAAAATTTAAAAGAGTAGTTTTGCAGATAATGATAAATTAATGCATACGATTACTATATTTTTAATTTTAAAAATAATATAACAACATAACTTAAATTTAAAGAATTCATATAAACCCTCTAAAAACCCCTGAAACCCTCCTCCAATACAATTTTTATTTCCCCCAAACGAGGAGGGTTTAGTGCTATGAAGAAAAGATAACCCCCAAAGCACTCCCCTCTCATTTTCCTCTAATTCTTCCACTTACTCGTTCCTTTTTTCTCAAGTCTTCCTCTCCCTTCCCCTTCAAACTCACAAACATAGCCTTAAACAATTAGGACTTGTTTGGAGGTCACGTATGAAGAAATCAAGTCTTACTTTTTTTAGGGCAATCAAGTCTTGCTTGATTATGGTCTCAAATAAAAGATGTTTGGACAACATAGATGAAAAAAAAATCAAAGAAAAAAAATAGTCATGTTATTTAATTCATTTGTGTATGCGCTCAAATATTTTTGATTTAAAATTGTGTTCAAATAATTCTCCTATTACATGATAGCAATATGATATAGTTTATTAAAAATCTAATATGATATGTACGATATAATCATTTATCATGTAGTTAAAATTCTAATAACCCACCTTCTCTCCCTTCCAAAAAAATCATAATATGGGGGACAAAAAATGCCTATATATCTCGTCCCCTCCCCTTCTAAAATATTTGAACAAAGAATGTTGATTTAGAATATTCCTCCACCTTAAAAAATTCTCATCCAAACATACCATAATAGGTGAGATATAATTGCCATTCAAAAAAAAAAAAGGTGAGATATAATTGTCTAGTATCTTAGGTGAAAGAGTTAAATAGTAAAATGATAAGAAGGTCCTCTACCAAAAAAAAAAAATGATAAGGAGGTTAGATGTTTGATTTCCACCACAACATAAAAATCAACAACACTAACATTTACTGTTTAAAATGAATCAATTAGAATACCAAATACTTTTTTATGTAACAAAAAAACCAAATACCTTTTTTATAACAACAGGGCATATGCTCGAAAAAAGAAAAACTACAACCAAATTAATGAATTAGATCCTTTTTTGTTGGTTCTCTCCTACTTTACATCATGTGCTAAGCTCAACCTTCGATTTTCTCCTTACCAATTTTTTCCTCTTTTATCGACATAAAAATCCAACGACTAAAAACTGTACAAGAAAAAGCAAAAGACTGCCCGCTTTTCAAATTAACCGTGGGGTAGTAACACATGCACTGGCTGCAGACAAAAATAAACCAACTTGAGCAAGACATTACTCATAAAACATCAAACTATAACCACCTTCACAACCTATGTTGGCTAGAACATCAGCACATCTATTCCCTCAAAGCAAGAGTGTTAGACTTTAATTTCCCAATCCATCTCCAACAAACTCTAGATCTCATACTTGCATTCCCTGTACAACACATCGACCTCCATTAATGTATTCAATCATTGTATAGTGTGTAAAATCAACTAATATCAATGTTATATTGTTTTCAAGATGACTTATATTTCTCACTACAATCTATCTTACGAATGAATCACACTTTGCTGGTAACCAATTAAAAGCTTAACTGGTCGGCACATGCCTACACTATGTTTTGTGAATTTTTTTGGTATTATATGTATATATGTTGGCGAGTTTTAGCATGGGTCAATGACAAAATTTCCCCATCTTAGGCTAATCTACTTTTACTTGTTTGCACTTGTAAGTTACCGGTTCAATATCTCACTTCAAGACTCAATAAAGAATAAAATAAACAAAGAACTTATAATTAACACGCTGGTGTTCAAACAATTCCTTTTATCCGTGAATAATTATAGGTGTTTTTGTAAAAAATTACATAAACAAAATTATAGAACAAATATCGTGTGAAATCAATCAACAAGTGAAAAAATAATTAACTCTTATGTCTATGAATGCTGTGTTTACGAGGATTAGTTATGTCATCCAAAAAAAATGTATAGGGAGTAGGGACGTAGTTTGTTGCCTAGGGAGTATGGATGCAGTTTGTTGTCCGCTTCCCTTCTATTCATGTATAAGTAATTATTGATATATCGTAAAATTAAATTGTATTAATGTTAAAAAAAATAGTTGAGGTCTTCTGTCAATACATATGTTTCTGATTTATAGCATCTTTGAAATATTGTATCCAATACGTATCTTGCATTGATATGTGTGCGATACGCCCCGATTCATACCGGAGAGTATCTGGTGATTAAATTTTTTTTAAAAATTGTTTGATACATTTCAAATACTTCCAAAATATAGTGGTGAAAACCAATAAGCATAAGATCAGTGATTTTATAAACTGCAACTTTTTTAATCCATTTGTAGTTTTTCTTAACTGAGTAATAAAATCAAGACGCAAGCTATTTTTATAATGGGTGAAGCACATCTATGTAAAAATAGCACACAACATCAACACATTATAATAATATTTGTGAAATTCTTCAAAACAAAAAAAAATTGTAAAAGATTTTTTAACAAAGAAATATTGAAAGAGATAATAAAATAGTTCTAGGCATTGATAATAACGAACAGAACCTCAAATTCATTTTTTTTAGATGTTCCATATTTATTTATTTATTTCTGGAGATATATTTTATATTTTTAAAATTAAAAGATGTCATAGTTGGGTGCCCAAAAAACTGTCCAAGTTGCCAGTCATAAAGACAAAACAATCCCATCTGTCTCCTTTATTTTACATTAAATCTAAGGTCCAGTTTAGATGAGCCTGAGATGGGGAAATTTTGCAATTTCTCCATGTTAAACGTCGCCATATATGTTGGCATTCAACATCCGGCCCACTCATATATCATCTAATAGGAATGCCAGAAGCTTCTCACATAGCGCACACTTTCAAATTTTCAATGAAATTTTCAATGAAATTTTCATTGGAAGAAAGTCAAACATATAATTTATATCTTAGAGAAATTACAATATCATCTGAGCATTTGGAAATGTTAGCACTACATCAATAAAGTGGAGCATGGTATTTTATTTAAGATTATAATTTTAAACGTATAAGAAACTTGTCGTTTTCTTATTCAATAAGAGAGTTGTTGCAACAACTCAATATGAAGATAAAGTCTCAAACACTGCTAATCTAGAGACTAGTATAACAAAATAAGCGACCAGATCATTCTACAAGTTAAAGTCATTGCCAAGTAAAACTTTTAAGTGTCTGATACACAAGATTGTTTGAGTTTCTTCGTCTCGTAATTGTCTTTGCTGAAAAAGATATAAATGTGTCATCCATATCACATGTATAAGTCCATTGTATTCTCTTATAAATATGTCTCCAATCCCATTGTAACACAAATCACACAATTGGAAAACATAATACAACTTGTTTTCTCTTTCTCTTCTTATCCCTATTCTTTTCTATCTCTTTCGTAATAAATATTAATTTTTCATTCCCTAAACAAGACAACAAGATGGAAATAATTTATAATTTTTGTTAAAAAAACAAAATTACACTTTTAATTATTTAACTTAATTTCAGATAATAATTTGATCATTTATCTTTTTTTTATTTCATTTTTGTCATTTTGGTTCATATGCATATGAAATTTTAAGTTTCAAATCTATGATTTTCTTTTCTTATGACCAATCAATATTTAAATATATGGTCTTTCATCTATGCTTTCATGCGAATCCTATATTTAAATTTTGAAAATGCACGTAAATAGACAAAATAGAAATGAAAAATAGATTAAAAAAACGGTTACTTGAAATTGAAATTAAGTTAAGGAAAATTATAAACGTAAATTATGTGCTTAATTTATGAAAAGAAATTATAGATTTAAATTACGTGGTTAGCTTTTCTTCAAATGAAAAGAGTAGTGATATATGTAAAACTATCTGGGACAACTTTCACGATAACTTTCACTTTCTTTCTTCTCATTGGTTCAAAACAATAGAAAGAGAAAAAGGAAGAGAGAGAATAAAAATATAATGTGAGTATGAGAAAAAAAGTTGTCAAAAAATTGTAATAAAGTGGCTGTACAAATATCATTCCTCGGATGAAAATGAATGCAAGGTTGTCCAAAATTGTGGTAACCAATTGAAACACTAGTACCGTACTATCAAAACAAATGACACTTCCTTTATCACATTCATTCACAACCTTATGTATATCCAACCATCAAATCGTCACTTCACCATCATGGTGGTTGCACCGTACCAGAAACTGCTTTCAATCACAACCAGTTAAGAAAACCCATTTTTGTCGAAAGAAGAAAAATCAAGAAAACACACCGTTTTCAGCATACTTTACGAGTGACCCAAACTCAAAGTTATAAGAGCATCCACATCCATACCATTCATATGAATAGTATAAATGTATCACTTCACATTTTTCAATTATTTAAACTATTCAATTACATTTTTTAAATATTCATACAACTCTAAAACTCTAAAATTGGTCCTACTAAATCCACAATAATCGATCATAATGTGACAAATATATGTTATTTGTACTTTATATATATTTTTTATTCTAAACCATCGCAGCATTGCGGTGGAACGGTGGCAAAGTTTTGGTTCCCTTTCAAATCCAAATATCCACATGTTTCTGACACAGTGGATGTTGGATTGGTAAAGATACGACTGATAATTATGCTCTAAGATCATCTTCAATGAGAGATCTTTTAGTTAACAAAGAACCTCAGCCGATTAAAGGACCCCGTTGAAGAAAGAAAAAAGTGGATATCTATTAGCTATCGACAATTATATAAGATTTCTCTTTTAAATAACGAACGGATTTCATGATTAAAATAAGAAATAAAATAGATAAAAATCAGTCTCGTCATCTTAAGATTATGTGATTCTTTCTATTTTCAATTTCTTTTTATTTATTTTTTAAATGCATATGTTAAGAACAAATTATTGGACCTATTTAACAAATTTATTTAATTTAGTAGTACCATTAAAGTCATTGCGTCTTTAATAAATATTTTTATTTAAAATTATAAATAAGTAATGTATACACATAATACTCATTTAAATACTCTTTTTAGTTTACTAACATCGTGGATGTCAATGGCCAAACCCCTCAAAAGAAAACGAAAAAACTCTTTAAGAAGAAAACCAACAAATGTTATGATTGTTTTTTATGATTGTAAAATCATTTATCAAAACCATAAGCATCATGATTTCAAATGAATATATTTTTTTTAGGGAAAACACACACACACATATATTTGAAATTTTAGTTTTCGACCCAGAAATTAATTAATTTGAAAGATCAATTTTATTAAGATCAAAATTATGTGTGAACTAACCGATATAAATTAGTATAGAATCCGAGACTTTAAAAGAAACACTCAAAGATTGCAAACTTAAACCACTATCACCAAACACAAACAAGTTATTTTAAATGTATTAAATGCACACGAGAGAGACCATGTGTGCAATCACATATTTGTGTTTATGCTAGTACCTAACAAACATTACATTTCTCCAACCAAGCACTCCACGCAAAGTTATTAAACTTGACCAACAAATTATCCATCAACCACTAATGGTACTAAGTAAGAATTGCTCAATGATATATAGTGGTGCTCAATAATACATAAATGGAAAGAATTAAAAGGAAAATAAACTAGTCACATCCTTTTTTATTAAACTTGACCAACAAATTATCCATCAACCACTATATATCATTGGTGCTCTAGCTCTCAATTTTCCCCTCAACTCTTTTGTTTGGTATAACTTTATTTCAGATTGTATCGGGAAGTAGGAATAGGATGGGATTACCTAATTATAGGTTTGTGAATTTATGAAAAAGGTTTTGGCTCAGTCCCCCTTTTCTTTCTTGTACTTCCTTTTTTTATTTCAATGAACTTTGAATGATCTTTCTGCATCATTCTCTTTTGCCTAAAAAAAAATGCTTGAATTACAACCCTATCCCTTAATAATTAAATATGCACTACATTTTAATCTATTTTAACATAAATAAATATTTTTATGATATATGCTAATTTTGAACCACCATTTAAGAAAAATAAATTCATTACTTTATAGTTTAAATGTCAACAACGATTAAATTTAAATATTTTACTATTGATTTTATAATTTAGAGTATAAAATTAACTTTTAAATAACCATGCTTTATTATCTTTAGTAATTTTTCACATATTTTAATTTTATTTTGCGTTGTTTCATATTCTATAATAGGGTTTAAAACTACATGTCATTGAAATTGTGAGCAAAAAATATTTATTCAAATTTTGATTATATTTAAATAGACCCGCAATACTATTTTTTTCCGAAGTTTGTTAGATTACATTTTTTGCTAGATTATTTGAAATATAAAATAATATTGAGGGAGTAGAGTGTAGATTTTAACATAAGAGGGAAGAAAAATGTAATTCAAGTTTCTCTTAGGGGAGGGGAGTGAAAAGTTTTCTAACATGTTTTGAATAAGAGGGAGGGGGTGTATATTTTAGCATAAGAGGGGAGATGAGTGTAATTCAAGCATCTTTGAGGAGAGGAGTGTGTAATTACTCTAACACAAACTTGCAAAAAGACGGGCACTCACGTGTCCGTCTTGCCGCTCTTTTTATTGTGCCAACGTCTAAATATAATAAACGATGTTTTTTTATGAAATTTTAATTTTGATTAAAAGTAAAAATATAATTGTTTTTTACTTTCAAATTATAACAAATCAAACTAATCATGATTATCTATTTCAATGAAACCAACAATATAACAAAAACATATAATCTAAATTCTTATTTGTTTAATGACACCAACAACAATCTTTATTTCTTTATTATAGAAAAAGTTGTTGTTTAAGGGTATAATTGGTATAATGAAAAAATAAATATATATATGTTCATCTAGTTTGTTACACTTTTTAAATGATAAAGGAAAAAACTGAACATATGTATTTGTTACATTTTTATTTTAATACTTAAAATTAATCTTATCTATCTGTTACATGTGTTATTTGTATTGAAAATTGATGGTATTTTTGGAAGGAAAAATTCAACCCAAAAATGCTGAAAGAGGTAGTTTTTTTTATACTAGCGAAAAGATCGACACTCACGTGCCCGTCTTTCCGCTCTTTTTATTGCGCTAACGTTTGAAAATTATAAACGGTGTATTTTTTATGAAATTTTGATTTTGATTTTGATTAAAACTTAAAAAAATATAAATGTTTGTTGCTTTCAAGTTATAAAAAATCAAACTAATCATGATTATCTATTTCAACGACACCGACAATAATACAATATAACAAAAAAAAAATCTAAATTGTTTTTTTACTGCACCAACAACAATTTTATTATAGAAAAAGTTGTTTAAGGGTATAATTGGAATGATAAAAAAGTAAGTATAAATATACTCATCTAGTTTGTTATACTTTTTAAATGATAAAGGAAAAAAAACAAAAAAAAAATATTCATATCATGTTTGTGACATTTGTTTTAATATTTAAATTTATTCTTATCTATTTGTTACATGCATTATTTGTATTAAAATTTGAGGGTGTTTTTTAAAAGAAAAAATCCAACCCAAAAGTGTTAAAAATGTAATTTTCTTTATGTATAAATAAATGAGTTTTTCCTAGAAGACACATTTTATGAATGTGTCTTTTAGCAAGTTATTCTATGAGTGTTTGTTAAGACACCAACTAATTTTGATGAAGGTGTCGTTTTACCAAAGTTATAACTAAAAAGTGAAAATCACACCTTGAGGTGTTGGTTGTTAAAAGACACCTTCATTACATGCAATATATTTATTAAAAATTGAGGGTATTTTTTTAAAAGAAAAAATCAAGCCCAAAGTGTTGAAAATGACAATTTTCTTTATGTATAAATAAACGAGCGTCGCTAGAAGACATCTTCATGAATGCTTTTAGCAAAACCCTAATACAGTGTATAGTGTAGATGATAAGTAAACACAGGTTTTTGGACAAATACTAGACACCACAGGCAATTGAGTAATTTTGGAATTAAAAGACAGGGACAATTTTGTCATTCCATTCCCATCCTTCTCTTCTTCCCTGTTCTCTGCGAGACTGCGACCCCTCTCTTCTTCTTCCACCACCACCGGAACTTCTTCCTCACCCTTCTTCTTCCCGTTTTCGGCCAAATACTCACCGCTCTTCAGATCTGTACTCTTTAACCACTTTCACACCGCCGGAGCAATCGGGGTCGAAGTTTATTGGTTCTCCCACACCTTCACGCCGCCGGTGAGTAACAGAGAAAGAGGAAGGGAAAAAAAAGGTATTAGTGAACAGTGAAATACGGTATATGGTGTCGTATTTATGTCTGTTTGTTTATGATTCCTGGACATGTTAATTACGGTGCTAAAAAGAGAAGAAAAGTGGTTATATAAAGAAGTGAGGAGGTAACAGAGGCAAAAGAGTGAACGATACGATGCCGATGCATGTACTACTCACGAGCACGAGGTATAGCAGGCAGCAACAATAATACATTACATGTTAGTGGAGAATTATTATTATTATTATTTGACACCTGTTTCTACAGCTTGGCTTTTAGTACTTTTTTTTGTCCTTTACTTCAATTAATCGAAACACGACGATGTGTTACTGAAAAAAATTGACATTTGTTTTTCGTAATTCGCAGGTGAAAAGAATTGCATGCCATTGCTTTCTTCTTTCAGTTTCGATGGATTCGTTGCTTGTTGGATCTTTTCCTCAGTCATACTCATATTCATTCACCACCACTGGTATCAACATCAACTCTTCTTCTTCTTCTTCTTCTTCTTTCAGATTTCATTTTTTTTTTAAATATTATAAAATAATAAAATATCTGTGCCATTGCAAGTTGCAGGCGGGAATCTTTGGCGGAGTAAACGTTATGTCAACAATTACTATTCAATTCCAAGTATGACCCTTCAACATTTTCAACTATTTCATTGCCACAGACCATTTAAGGCCTTGTTTGGATTCACTCATTTTATTGAACTTATTTACTCACATAAGTACTTGTGAGACTTTCCGAGACAATTTATAAAAACAACTTATTTTCAGTTTATCTACTTGATATAAACACTTGTGAGACTCTTCAGACTCAGATTGACCTATTTGAGCTTATTTACTGGCATAAGCCTCTTTGATTCTCACTTTCCAGAAGTTTGGAAGTTGATTGCAGAGTTCCTTCTCTGCAGATTTTTCTATGACTCTGACTCTGACTCATTTAAAACAAGGGTCTTTTTTCTTTTTTTCTACATGGTCTCTCATACTAACATTTGAAATTTGGTGCTCTAGGTTCTTGTGCATCAAAAGCTTCAAGGCACAAAAAAATTCAAAATGAGTATAATATTTTGAGGTTCTGGCAGCCAAGTTTAAATCAAGAATGCAATAGAAAATTTGCTGTGAAAGCGGCCCCTGAACAATCTTTTGAATCCGAACATCCTGCTTTTGATCCAAAAAACATTTTGGACACTGTTAAAAATTCCCTGGATGCTTTCTACAGATTTTCCAGGCCACACACGGTTATTGGCACTGTTAAGTTTACTTTTTTCTCCTCAGATTTACTCTGAACTAATCCTCAAATTTTATGGTCAATACTTAATATTATGGGGCTGACTATATCTGTGTTTGGACAGGCATTAAGCATAATTTCGGTGTCTCTCCTTGCAGTGGAGAAATTATCAGATATATCCCCACTATTTTTTACAGGTGTATTGGAGGTGAGACCCCAAATCCGTTATTTCTCTTTCAAGTTTAAATATCCTATTGCTCCCTTGGCTTGCCCCTAACTTCATAATTGTTTTTGTTTGTTTTATTTATGTTTCAGGCTGTAGTAGCTGCCCTGTTTATGAACATTTATATTGTTGGTTTGAATCAATTGTCCGATGTTGAAATAGACAAGGTATGAAACTTACTATTTGAATAAAACAATTTGGACCTCTAATAAATTAATTTCGTGCCTGTGGGATTCTGAAACTTTCCAGTATAAAAAATATGATGCAGTCAGAAATGCTCTCTAGTTAATCCAAAGTCGGATATTTAGAAACATATGCATGCAAGTGTATTCGCTTATGTGCAAAAATTTGATCAGTTTATATGATTTTGACAACCAAACTCTGGTTTATATATTCATTTATCAAGCTTCTCGAATTTTTGCAGTCTCTGATATGTGGTCTAGAAAACACACATCCTTTTACATCTTACATATTATTCCGAGGAACTATCATATGGTTTGTGTTATTATTGATCTGTGCTGCATGTTTTTACTGCAGATAAACAAACCATATCTTCCATTGGCATCCGGAGAATATTCCTTTGCAACTGGTGCCATTATTGTTGTATCTTCTTCAATTCTGGTGCCATACAGATTCATCCCATTTTTCACTGATATTTTACAAGATGAGCTATACTGACAGAGTAGAAGATGACTTACTATTTTATTCTCTTTTACAGAGTTTTTGGCTTGCCTGGATTGTAGGTTCATGGCCATTGTTTTGGGCTCTTTTCATCAGTTTTGTGCTAGGGACGGCTTATTCCATCAACGTGAGTTCTTTTGTCTGCATCTAAATTTCCTTTCTCCTTTCACATTTTTAATGCATTATTATGTAAAGATTATGATACAAAGTCTTACTTTTTAAAATCTACATGAACAGTGTCATAATTGTTAAGGATTCGGCACAATGCTTGCTTTGCCAAATATCATGGTGATATATGTCAAATAACATCCATTTCTTTAACTTTTCCTTGTAGAGAAAAACTATTTCAATTAAATGTGGGATGCGGGAGTTGATATTAACAATAGAATGTTCATCTTAAAAAGAGATTCATATTTTAGTAATAGCACTATTAGCTCAAGTCGTAAATTCTTAATTGATTAATAGGACATAGATTTGTTCAAATAAAAAATTTAATTGCATTTTTACTGGTTATTGAACACTACTCAAGATATTGGCACATGTTCTATCTGATAAAGATTTTACTCTACCCATGTTTGAGCTTGCAGGCAGACAAATATCATGTTTTTAATGTCTGTCGTGAACTAACAATCCCAAACGTTTAAGTTACTAGGCGAAGACACAAGAATGATTTTATATTACTTCTCTAACATGCTCCTTCACTCGTGAATGCCCTCTAGGCTTGTAGCACAGCCAATACACACATCCACTTATATTGTGTTGAAATTAAACTTTTTTATCAGAAGGGGAGGCAAGGGTTATACTCTATCACTTGGTCATAAAGGCTCTTATATCGTGCTATAAACCAACTATCCCAAAAGCTTAATTGATCAGGTGGAGACAAGCATGGTTTTGCAATACATCTCTAAGCAGACATTCACAAAGAAAGCCACATTTTGAAGAGTTATTTGATGATGGTCATTGCAGAATTTTATAACCTTTTGTCTTTTGAAATTTTTCAGGTGCCCCTGTTGAGATGGAAGAGATTTGCAGTGCTCGCTGCTATGTGCATTCTTTCCGTTCGTGCAGTTATAGTTCAACTAGCATTTTTCCTTCACATGCAGGTTTTATACAATAGCTTATTGTGCTTTTTGGAGGCTTCTAGCTCTAGATGAACATGCATTAACTTTTATGCTTGTAACAATAACAAATCTTTATCCCAAATTTTTTGGACTGGTTTCCTTCAATTAATGACCAACTATTTGAAACCACCATCTATAGATTAACATATTTTCGCCATTTAGTCCTCAAAAGGCCTTTATTCTGTGATAAGTAATAACCTTTTCAACAGTATTAATTAAAGCGAAAGAGATGAAAGAGGATTTTTTTTAAAGGAACAGATGCATTTTAATTTTTAACAATGATATTATTGGAAGCATGGTGTCTGACTAACTAGTATGGGATAATTTTCCATCCACCAAATCTATGTTTGAATTTTGATATTTTCGGTTTCTAATTCATGTAACGATGTCCAGACTTTTGTGTACAAGAGGCCAATTATCTTTTCAAGACCATTGATCTTTGCAACTGCATTCATGAGCTTCTTCTCTGTAGTTATAGCATTGTTCAAGGTAAATGCTTCTAGATTCTTTTTTTATGCAATTGTTCTCAACATGAAATTTTTGATTCAATATGTGTACTTAATACAAACCTTTGTACTGAATTTATATAGGATATACCCGACATTGAAGGAGATAAAATATTTGGCATCCAATCTTTTTCAGTACGTTTAGGTCAGAAGCGGGTATGTTCTTCAAATGCAACTTCTCAACATCGTTCCCTTTTTTATCCCATGGTTGTCGCTAACTAATCTCTGACAGGTATTTTGGATTTGTGTTACCCTTCTTGAATTGGCTTATGGAGTCTCCCTTGTAGTTGGAGCAACATCTTCTTGCCTATGGAGTAAAATTGTTACGGTAATATGCTTGTTACATACACATATATACTGTGTTTGCACTTTGCAGGTCTGATGTATCTTTTAGAGTAATTTAGATTACATCTTGGCATTGATTTTTCTACTCCTTATTATATATAAAAATACATCATGATTTGTTTTTTTCATAAAAAAAGAAGAAGAAAGAAATAGAAGTCTACTATTACATCATAAGTTTATTATCTTTTGTGGCACATCATTATCTATAACAATCTATAAAGGTAATAAACCCTTTGAGGTTGGGTTTTACCTTTCCAATTTTACCCCTTAATTTAAAATAGTCAACAACAATAGGAGAAACAGTCAACAACAATAGAAACAATATTTGAACAGTATGTAAAAACCTTATTTTAATCTTATTGTAAAAAATATTTAATTCTCTTTCGATGTACAATTGAGTTTTATTCTTTATACCTGAAAGAATAAAACTATAATTTTCAAATAGTTCTAGACTAGCAAGTTCATCCACGGATTGACTTCCTTTTCATGCTGCAGTTTTATGGAATATTTGGTGGTTAATATCATCATTAGCACAGTTTCCTTCCTTCTCATGTTGCATTTTCTATAAATTGGTATTCTTTTTTTACAAATGTCTCCAAAAGTACCGAACTATTTTAACAATCCTTTTAGTTTGACACCACCAGTTTTCACGATCCCTTTAGTTTGATTCCACCCATCCGGTTATACTCACTCCAAAACATTCCCCGTCTAATGCAAAATTGTCCTGGAAAACTCTCCTACAAAATCAACTCCCCTGCACACTTGATTTTCATTGATTCTATCAAAGTTATAAATTTTAATGCAAAACTCAAAATGGGTAAAGGAAGGGTTTCGTTGAAGAAGGCATGAGTTCCACCATTGACGGCTGTTTCAGCCACTTTTCATCCTAAAACACAAGAATACTAGACTATCAAGGTTCAAAGAAGATAAAAGAGGGGCTGGTCATGCTAGCTTGATATGTTCTCAAAGAAGAGATCCACCACATATTGCGCAAAACCTTTCTTTTCATTTACGGTATCAGTTTTGCTATGTGTGATTGTTGGGGTAAGGCAACCTCCAAATCCCTAGCTTCCCCATCCGGATACAAAATTAGCATCATACCATCTCTGTTAATTTGGAAGAAGCAGCAGATGTCCTCCAGAAGGGGGGCTAATATGCATTTTTTAAAATATTATTCTTATATGAACCGTTTAATAAAATAATAATATTCCTAATGATCTTGTTCAAAAAATAATATACCTAATGATCAAAATTGATGGCTCATGGTGAACCACCCTCACCCTAGTTTTTAACTTTTGTTTATACTGCCTACTATGGAAATATTTCCCCAGTAATGCTGTTTCTGTTGCACAAAATATTCCAACTATATATAGTCTTGAATTATTTTACAGATTAGTTTTAAGTGAGTATGAACTTGTTCAAACTTTCCAGCAATTTTTAACTTTATTCTTTACCAATGTGTCAGAGTCTGGGACATGCTGTACTTGCGTCAATTCTTTTCAATCATGCCAAATCTGTAGATTTGAAAAGCAAAGCTTCCATAACATCCTTCTACATGTTTATCTGGAAGGTAATCACTCACTGTTTATCATTCTTTTTGGTAGGACCTGCTGTTTATCATTTGAGTTTTATTATCAAGGCTGTTATTAACAAAATGGCTATCTGAATCTGACTATTCCATGTTTTGAGAAATAATGGTTGTTTGATTTCTTAAAATTCCAATTGAAATGCAAAAGACGGGGTACAGTAGCTACATTGAAGTTATTTTTGTGAACATGAATTTCAATGACTATACTGATTAACTTGGTCATTCATTGGCCTTATTTTATATTCTGGTAAAAAATTCAAATTTTTTTGAAGTGTAGGACACAGAGGGAGTATTTATTTTCCAATTGTTTGCACTAAATCCTGTCCTTTTCACATATAAAGTAGAACATGAACTTGTATTGATATCTTGTTTCTCATTGCAGCTATTTTACGCAGAGTACTTCCTCATACCTTTAGTTAGATGAGAATGCAGCGGTATTGTTGATTTGAGAACTAGTTTTGCTTAAATGGTGCTGTTTTATACCTTTGATTTTATAATTGGTTTATCTGCAATTGTAAATGAAGGGTTACTTCTTTTTTAGCTTATAGTGGTTTCTCTAATAATAATATTTTTTTTGCCTTTCTGTCAATTTTTTTTTTTGCCTATTATGAAAAAAACTCTGGCTTCAAACATTCTTCTTACTCTTATTCTTATTACTCTTATTCGTGCCTTTTATTTCGATAGTCCTGTATCTCTTCATTTCTTTTCATTATCCTCTGCATGCACATATAGGTATAGACAGTGTAAATGTACATGTTGATTGAATTGTCTCAAATTTTAATGATTTTTTTTAGAGATTATGAGTCCGTTTGTTACGGATTAAAATAAAATTGATTCCGACTTTGAATATTTTAGAGATTTTATAAAAAATCAAAATCTATTTTGCAATAAAATCATTTTTTTAAAAAATACTTTACTTTGAGTGGATACAACTATATAAAAGATTTTTTTTGTTACAAAATTAGTTCAATCTTTTCATCCCTAATTTCTCTCTTCCTTAAAAAAATAATAATCTGTTTTTGAGCTCATAACAACTTCTCATTTGAAGTTGTTTTTAGATTCTAATATTTTTAAAAAACTGTAACAAACGGATGCAATATTCTTAAAACTAATTATTATTATTTTTCTTAAAATAGCTACTACATGAAATCAAAATCTTAAAATTCATTTTTATAAGAAATCAAAATCTATTTTGTGATTCCTCTAGAAAAATTTATTTTTCATTTTTTTTTAGTGACTAGGGTTTAAATTCCAGACATTACATATTTTATGCATAGTTGTTTCATTTGAAAGAACTTTTAGATTTTGTATGAAAAAAGATACTTTTAGAGAATTTGTTTGTGAAAATAAAATAAAATTAGATTTTGTTTAGATTTTCATTTGTTGTTTTTAACTCCACAACAAATGCGGTGCAAATATTTAAAGGTGTTATACATATAAAATAAAAAATATTTAATAGAAAGTTGAAACACTACTAATTTTGATTTTTTTTAAGGATCTATACTAATCTTGATATTTTGAAAACAATCACGAATTCTCAAAATTTTATCATATCAACTTTCTCATACCAGTGCATGAAAATTTGCTTCAACAAATGTAAGCACATAAAATTCGCAACGGATGCAGTCCAAATATTTACAGTGTATTTTATAGAAAATAAAAATATTTAATGGCAACACTACATTAATGTTGATATTTTGAAAATAGTCGAGTTTTCAAAATTTTATCATATCGACTTTCTCACATCGATACATAAAAATTTGTGTCCGTATATTTAAGCACATCAAATCCGCAATTGGCGCAGCGCAAATATTTAACAAATTTTTGCAAAAAAAGAAAAGAAAACATATCCAATAGAAACATTACATTAATTCTTATAATTTTTTTTAATATCTTTAAACATTTCACAATATTGTCAATGTAATTATTTTTATATAACTATTGCAATGTTAGGTGACTCGTGCATTTTACTAGTTCTATTTAGAAAAATAGAGTTGTACAAAAAAGAAAAAAGAAATATTTGTAATAAACCTTGATCCATTGCAGACAATTGCAGAAGCCTCGCGATTTCATTCCCCCAATCCTATATCACGTTGTCAAATTCATTTTCCCCAATTGCAGAACCCTAATCGAACCTTCGTTTTCCCCAATTTCGGAACCCTAATCGTTTTTTCATTTTCCCCAATTGATGAGCCCTAATCGATTTCGTTTTCCTGAATGCAGAATGCTAATCGTTTTTTTTATTCAAGAACTGTTCCACTGTTGTTCTTGTTGAAGAACAATGGGTCTTGATGATTGAAGAATGAATGAAACGAAGATTATGATGATTCTGTGTTGATGGTGTTATTGTTGGGTTGTTGCTGCTGGATTGTTGTTATTTTGATGAGTTTTGTTGTTATTGCTTGTTCTTGCTTCTGGTTTTGTTCTTGCTGTTGTTGATTCCTATTTGCGAGAAATTGATGAATACAAATTCCCGCCAATGACAAAATTACACTTGTACAAACCCTAACGGTTTTTAATTAAACTAACGGAAATGACGAAAATGTGTAACAGAGATAAATTTAAAATACCAAAACGGACTAAATTTTAGTTATAGGGATATAGGGACCAAAGCGATACCAAATATTTAGATAAGAGACGAAAATAGAAATTAAGCTTTTTTAATAAAAACAAAACAAGAGAAGCTTAGATTAAGATGCGGGTGTTGATTCCAACAAAATCCTACTATATAGTATAGATAACCCTTAGATATTTTTATTTAACTACTATCTTTTAGATGCTCTTATACTGGTAAAAAAAAATTGTTTAAAAAAAGAGACTAAATTTTGTAGTATAGATAACCCTTAGATATTTTCCGTAAAAAAATAAAAAGATAACCCCTTAGTCAAAACGTAGACCCCAAGTTAGCAACCTTTGTTTTTTGTATCATATACTATGTTATTCCTACTCCCTAGCCAAAACTTGGTTCCCAAGTCAACAGTCTGTATAAATAACTCTACATAGATAGAGAGAAGGGAATTGAAGAAGATTTGAAGGTGAATTTATAACACTATCCATCCAATCGCTATTCGCTGCAAACCCTATTTTAGTTGCTTTGTCCTCCTTTGATTTGGTTGGTAATGGAAGCTACTACTTCGTCGTCGGAGCCTATACCTCCGGCAACCACCAATATTGTAAGTAACTCGTAACATTCTCTCTCTCTCTCTCTCTCTCTCTCTCTCTCTCTCTCTCTCTCTCTCTCGTAGCTTTATCCATTAAGGTTCATCATGATCGTGCCGTTTTCATGAATACAATTTTATCTCGACTCTTCATTCTTAGGCTGCTGCTCCACCTAACAGAAGACATGCCTCTGATGACGAAGAAGAAGATATCGTCGACCCAAAGGTATGGCTGCACATGTGATTTCTCTCTCACCAATCATATACTATTATCGTAGAACAATAATGGGAGCCAAATTCATCGACATAAGTTAATACCTGATTTAATTTTGACTGCAGCAATACCGTGAGAACAGGCTTAAGTATATTGTTGCAAATATGTCACAAGGGAATGAACCCTATCCACACGAATTCTCTGTTTCTATGACTATTCTTCAATACATTGATATATATCAAGGGTTGTTAAGCAATGGACAGCACCTTGAAGATGTTTCTGTGTCTTTGGCTGGTTCGTAGTCTCTGGTTTCTATTTCAACAATTTTGTTTTGTTTGCGTGTTGATGCTAAATGATATTTGTCTTTCTGTTTGTTAGGCCGAGTTAAGGCCATACGCACTTCGGGTGCAAAGCTTGTCTTTTATGACTTGTATGACGATGATGGCTTCAAGGTCCAGATTATGGCTGATGCAAGGTACATTACGTTGCTTTTCTGACCTTACCTGCCGGTATAGGGAAAAATATAAATCTGGAATAGTAAATTGACACACGAAATTGGCATCTTTGTAGTATCCCTTTTCCTTCTTATCTTACCTTAATGTTTGACTAACTTTGTAGGAGTTGGATGATTTTTTAACTGAAAGTTGCTTCTGTTGTTTTTTTAAAAATCTCAATTTTTACCTTCTTCTGTAGACCCTATTCCATTTCTTTTTTTAATTAATTTTGCAAAACTAAAACAAGTTATATCTCTGGGATGCAGGAGTTCTGACTTGGATGTGGATGAATTTAAAAAATTGCATTCTAATGTGAAGCGATTTGACATTGTCGGTGTCACTGGATTTCCAGGTTAGAGATGTTACTATGTTTTAGTTTGCTTATGTTCTTTCTTCTTGTTTCATTTCCCTTCTTGGACTGTCTTTCTTGGATTTGGCATTATAAGTTCATAACTATGAATTGAAAAATCAATGGTTTAGATTTTAATATCTTCATAGTTTTGTTAATATATGATCTTGTATTTTAACACGATCTTAACATCGGTACTTATATCTCTAAAGTGTACCCCCCTTCATTTTAGGAGTCAAATCCATCTCTAGTTCACAGAAAGTTTGGTCTCCCTTGTCCTATCATCACTTTTATAATTAGTACTTGCAACGAGGAGAATAAGTGTTTCTGTATACGTTTTAAGCCTGTTCCCTTGTCAAAATGTCCAGGGAAAAGTAGGACAGGAGAGCTTAGTATTTTCCCCAAGACTCTTATAGTTCTGTCTCATTGTCTGCACATGATGCCCAAACAAGAGTCTGCTGCTGCTGCCAATAATGCAAATTTGATGGTGAACATAATTTCTCTTGGTGCTTGATGCTAGTTGATACTTGATATTCATACATAGTGACATCTTTATTTCATTATTTATCTGTAGGGAAATCAATGGGTACCAGGAAGTACCAGGAATCCTGAAACATATATTTTGAAGGATCAGGTATTATTAGTACAAAAAGTACTTCAATATTTTCTTTCATTGCTTTTGTGCCCTATATTATCTTATTTTCTGGGAACTGTTTTCAAGCAGATGATAATTAAATGGAAAAACATGTAACTTAGAAAACGTTAGTATGCAATAGCATGCAGTATATCTTCGTCGTTTAGTGGTTTGGGGCGTGGATAAGAAATAGATTGAGATAGACCGAAGTAAGCATTTTCTCTCACTATTATGTTGTGTAATTGACATTTATTTTTCTAATTGCCTTAAAAAAAAGAAAGTTATTGTTATTCATAAGCATATAGACGCATTGAAGGGAAATTTGATGTTCGAGCTTAAACTAGGCCATGCACTTGCTTGATATTATTAAGATTTTCCCTTTTCAATTTCTGTTTTCCAAAGTTTCCAAATTAATTTCTATTAAAAACGACTGAAGCTTTGAAAGCATTCTCTTGATAAGAATAAGATTAGTGTGTTCTGATCTGAGGTGTGAAGTTGGGTTTTTTTTCTTTTCTCTATAAATCATATCACCCATCACTCATCTATTAACAATAGTCTTTTTTCTTATGAGAAATGCTAGCAACAACATATATCGTTCACGCCACTAATCTATTAACAGTAGTCTTTTTTCTTATTACAACTCATTATCTTTTATAGGAAACAAGATATCGTTCACGCCATTTGGATTTGATGTTGCATCCAGAAGTTCGAGAAATATTCAAAACTAGACGTAAAATCGTTAAATACATTCGGGAGTACCTTGATGACCGTGATTTCTTGGAGGTTTGTTCTCTGTCCAAGTATTCTGACGCCATCTGCTTATAATTTCTTTCCTCCCATTTACCTTTTCTTTTCACTACTTTCAGGTTGAAACACCTACGATGATCAAGATTGCCGGTGGAGCAGCAGCTCGTCCATTTGTAACTCATCACAATGAACTTGACATGAAATTATTCATGAGAATTGCTCCGGAACTTTATCTCAAGCAGCTGGTTATTGGTGGGCTGGGTCGTGTTTATGAAATCGGTAAACAATATAGAAATGAGGGTATGGACTTGACCCACAATCCTGAGTTCACTACTTGTGAGTTCTATATGCCTTTTGCGGATTACAATGACCTGATGAAGATAACCGAGGAAATGTTGAGCGGTAAGAATTAAAAACTATTGATTGCTATATTTGATTTTATCTTCATGTTTTTATCTTCTTCATGTCTTGTAGTTAATCTCAATATGTGGCAAATTTCAATTAGGTATTGTTTACCAACTTACAAATGGAAGCTATAAAATCCAATATCATTCAAATGGAGTTGACAAGGATCCTATCGAAATAGACTTCACACCACCCTTCAGGTGCAGTGTAAACCTGCCAGTCATCAATTATGGTTATAGAATCTATTATATTTTGGAATCACTCATATTTTTATTTTTCTTATCGTTACAGGAGGATTTATATGATTGAGGAACTAGAGAGTACGACAGGACTTAGTATTCCCAAGGACTTGGCCAGTGAGGAAGCTAATCAATATCTGAAGAATGCATGCTTGACGTATGACATCAAATGCGCTCCCCCTCAAACCACTGCTCGGTTGTTGGATAAAGTAATGTACAATCTGTTTCTTTGTTGGCCTATAAGATGCTTTATTTTCAATTTTCCTTTTTATCCAAAAGCAGGTTGTAACCCATTTTCCATTGTTGAAATTGAGAAAAAAGTTAAATAATTCATTGGCATAGTTTGCAGTTGATTAACAAATATGAACATTAGTAAAAAAGTGATCTGATACAGCAGATATACGTTCCATTGATATTTTAGTCATTTGATTAATAAGCTTGGATTTATGATGCTATGTTGATCATATTGCAGCTTGTAGGCCATTTTTTGGAAGAAACGTGTGTCAATCCTACATTCATCATGGATCACCCCGAAATAATGAGTCCTTTGGCCAAGTCGCACAGAGAAAAGCCAGGCCTGACCGAACGTTTTGAATTGTTTGTCAATAAGCATGAAGTAAGTTAATGAAACTCAGGTGATATTTATTATTAAAAGCAAGTGAACAGCTTATTGATTCTTCTCATTGTTTTCTTGTTACTTTTCAGCTTTGCAATGCATATACTGAACTGAATAATCCTGTTGTGCAACGTCAGAGATTTTCTCAACAACTCAAGGTATGATATAAATATTAGCTTACTAAATTAATTCTCTTCTCTAGCTGTTTGATTTTATTTTAAGGGATGTAGAGCCAATGCAAATCTTTTCTACATATGCATCCCAATCAAACCACTCTACGATATCAATTTGCTATTTTAGTTCTTAAAATATCTCCAAAAATATCTATACGCTGAGATGTGATTGAGTGCACGCGTTGAATTATTTGAATCCTAATAATGCATACAAATTACATTTTCTTTAATGCATAATAAGAATAACTAATTGGTATACGTTTTCCTACATATTAGGATCGGCAATCGGGGGATGATGAAGCGATGGCCTTAGACGAGGAATTTTGCACTGCTTTGGAGTATGGTATGCCACCAACTGGCGGTTGGGGTTTGGGTATTGATAGGTTGACGATGTTACTGACTGATTCACAGAACATAAAGGTTCTTGCTCTTTCTCATTCTCTGCATGTTAAATTTGTTTTTGTAATTTCTTACATTTTTTGTTCCTTTTGGGTTGGTTACAGGAAGTTATTCTCTTCCCTGCCATGAAACCTCAAGATGTACCTTCAGCTAAAGGTTTGTATTGGACATGCATTCGCCTTCTTTTATGTTTATTTAGATATATGTTTCCCATGTTGGTCTTCTTCACTATACACAATTCAATTTTTTCCTAGGCTTAATATTTTTCCCTACATTGATTTCAGGAGCTTGAGAAATTCAAGATGATCAGAAAACCAAATTGGATGTAAATAATTTGGGATCTCGAAATCTTTTATTGAGAATCAAATAAACAGTGGACAATAATAATATTAGTAGTTTTTTTCTTTTTTGAGTGGTGGACAATATTATAGTTATGACTGCTATTTGTTATGTAATTACTCCAAGTAGGATTAAGATCAGGAGTAGTATGTTCCTCGTTTCAGATGCTTTGTGCTTGGTTTTCAAATTTTAAGCATTGACATTTTGTCTCATCTTTGCTTAATTTGCTGTTATTGCGGACTTGCTAAGTTATACTCATTTTGTCTCTATTTATAATACAATCTTCTTTGGAACTTTTTACATATATTAAGAAAATGTAATTTGTGTATGACTATACTTAATTAGCATTTGTGTATAAATATTTTCAATGTTAACTTTTTATATTTCATGGTTAATTAGTAATATTAATAGAGATCAATTAAAAAAAGTATAATAAATACTCTATATTTAAGATAATTGTTTTTTTCTTTCTAGAGTCTTATAGTTAGAGGGAGTGCATTTTAATATTTCATATTTTTTACCATGAGGTGAATTTGTTTTCCAAGTGCATGCAACTTTTGTAATTATTTATGAAACTAACTACCGGTCAATCTTTCATTTTTGACCAAAACTGGTTTTTTTCATCAAATGTGTAGCATGTTTTCTCTGATGTTTTTTTTTTTTTTTTTTTTTTTTTTTTTTTTAAATTTGTTTTTTTTTTTTTTTTTTTTTTTTTTTTTTTTTTTTTTTTAAATTGAGATGATGGCAATTTTCCTATCTTTGGTTTTTTTTCCTTATATGACTCATTAATTTAAGTCGTACATATAATCGATTTCAATGAAGAGTAACATGTGTTATTTGGATGATACTTTTTTAATCTCAACCATTAATTTTTGATGTAAGGGTCGATATTATATTGAATTGGGGAAGAATTTTTTTATTAATATTAGTGGCACTAATTATTATATTACTATAACTTTCTTAGATGAGATTGAAACTATGTCCATCGAAATGATAAAATAGGTCTAACCACTGAGTTTGATATCTTTTGGATTTTGTGATATATGTCACAAAATCTATAATTTTAAATCTACACAAAGTTTCTTTTAACATCTACACAAAATTTCTTTTAACGATTCTCTTTTCTATTTATATTTATACTAACCAACAATTATTCATCTTCCATCTTATTATTGTGAATTTTAAAATTTTATCTTCAATCTTATCGTGAACCGTAATCTAGATTATTATATTAGTAAACGAACTGTAATAATTGTAGAAAAAAGTTATATTCATAATCATAAATCAACTGTAATAATTGTTAAAAAAATATAAGAATAAGAGTTATTATCACTCGGCTCTCAAAACAAAAAATCATTGATAGGTTGTGAGGGAGAAACCTTCCGACCAAGCACAAGTTAACATATGGTCCTTCATTCTCATTAGTGTATGTTGGATATTACGTGTGGATATATCAGATTCCGACATGTCCACTGAGATATTGGACTTGGTAGCTAATAGTTTGATGAAAGAGAGAAATCATCATCGTTGTTGATGTTAGACGCTCCACAATACGTATAATAGCACAAGAAAACACTCAAGAAATAAATCAAAACTAGGAGAGAAAACCTTTAGAGTATCTCCAATAATATCAACCAGAGTTTTACAACAAGGTGAACCTGTATCTTCTTTTTTTTATTGGAGAAGGACCTACCGTGAGAATTTGAGTTTCATAAAATTTGATGAGAAACCTTGATTATTCGTACAATCGAATAAAACATTTATTTTCTTTCTTCAATCACACCAACGAATACATAAAAAAGGGAACAACATTTCATATCACAATAATGTGGATTGTTTAATAATTGCATAGTTTTTTATCATTAGAGAAAAATATACATACGTATGACATGCCGTTACGAGGCGTCCGGATCCTCTCCATTTCCAAAGGAAATGCGGATCGACATTTCATTGCCTTGAGGAACGACACGTGGCGTAAGTTGTAACCAACGACCGGGATTTATTCTTTCTTTAAAACCAATTAAATTAATAAATATTAAGAGAATTTTTAGTTTCAGTTGCCAATTTTTCGGGAGAAAATTGTAGAAAGCCAAAACCCACGACTGAAATCCAAGTAACCATGACAGTACTGCAACAACAGGAGCCATAACAATGATTCTGAATCGTATAGAAAAGCCATCGAAACAACCCTGCCAAATTATGCTGCGCTGCAAAAATGGCCTAAATACTTGTGCAATGCATAACTACAAAATAAAAGCTTAGATTTTTATATCTTTATTTATAT
>Ga0228711_1001112_pt1 | contig 38171 bp, 24 predicted proteins | sample MedpolnodulmetaG_2_FD_177996 | JGI IMG/M metagenome (GOLD analysis project Ga0228711, IMG submission 177996) | Root nodule microbial communities from Medicago polymorpha collected in Santa Monica, California, United States - brown nodules | ecosystem: Host-associated > Plants > Roots > Nodule...
CTCTCTCTCTCCCTCTCCCGTAAAAAATAAAGTAAAATAAATAAGAGTCTTTATTGAGATTTTGTGAAAGAGAGTGTGTTATGATATTTTTTTCAATTATTTCTTAAAATTCATAGAATCTGTTGAAATCTCTTGAAATCCATAAAATCATTTCAAATATTTTAAAATCTTATAAATTAAATCCATTGAAATCCTTAATAGTCCTTTAAAATCTTCAAAGTCATCAAAATCCTGCAAAGTCTTTTAAAATCCTCAAAACTTTTTCAAACAAAAATTGTCCTTTAAAATCCTAATCTAATACACCCTCATTATATTTGATAACATCTTGATAATCTTCCTTTAAAAACATCTTGATAATCAAATCACTAATGATTCGATAGTCAAGACCGTAACGACTTAGTAGTCAAAACTTTTGTTGTATATATACATATTCATGCAATGAAATAAACAAGAAAATATTATCTTACATATTCCTCTCAAAAAATATATTATCTTACATTTTTTTTTAATAGATCTTATTTTTTATTTTTTTTTGGTTACGAAGATAAAGGTAAGAAAAATATTATCTTACATTCTAAATATAATAGATTTTTTTTTGACAAATACCGAATATAAAATATATTTACATATTCTAATAAAGATATTTACCTATTCTAATTAATACTGTATAAGAAGATTAGAATCTCTTAATGTATTCATATTAGAGCATAGAAGTCTACATACATACATGCTCTCTCAAAGACTTTGGTCACTAACTATTATATTAGATTATGGCCTGAACCATATCTTCCAATTGTTGAATCTTAATTTAGATATTGTTGCGACTTAGTCATGTGTACGATTGTAACATGCTTTTTTTAGAAACTTCAGTCAAATCTCATTATATAAATGGATTTTTTGGTTTAGATCAATTAAGGGGACACATATCTAGAAGAATTTTCGTGGATAGTTTGGCAAAGATGCACAAAATGTGAACGTAATCAAAATTTCTTTTCCTGGGAAAATTAGTCATATGGGTTGGTGACCGTTGACAACTTACGGGTCATTTGTATTGCTCTTTGATCATTTAACGTCTCGTGTTATTTTTAATATCAAAATATTTGTTTAGGTAAATTGGATATCCTCCACAAGTAAACATAACATTGCATTACATGTAATATTGTATATATTTATAGGGTCCTGCTAATCGGTGCCCCTGGGCACTGGTTAAGCATACCATAAAAGAGAATTATTACCATAAAAGGAAACTGTTTTTGACTTTATTATAACTTAATTACACAATTTCAATGCATTAACTACTATATAATTTCCTTTTTCATATCTTTAACCAGTGCCTCAAGGACACCTGTTAGCATTTCCCATATTTACATACTTGTTTCTCTTACTTTTTACAGTAGTGTTAACAACACACAATTGACACAACACATAATTGTTACCACCTGAATGATAACTTGAGATTATAACTTATACGTAATATATACAAAAAATCATATTTGTCATTAAAGTTTTGTTGTCTAAGAACAATTTTTCTTAATTTTTTTGGGGTCTGGAGTCGATATAATCATTGAATCAAAATTTAAAAATTCGATAAAGAACAAAAGTATTAGGCACCTTCGAGTGCTCCCAGACACCTCTAAATGTCAAACATGTTCTTATTGGACTCTAATTCTTGTTCGCTTGTGATCAGGAGATCACTCGTGATCGCTATCTTTTCGATCGATTCTTCGTTTAAACGATTTACTTCCTTTGTCTTACAATAATTGTCTCTTTACCAATTTTTCTTTTTCTCAAAATAATTGTCAATTTAGAATACCAATGCAACATTTATTATTATTTTCCACTATTATACCCTTATTTATTGAATTTCATTCAATTTTATTACTCCACTAACTACAATTAATAAGGGTGTTTTTGTAAATAATACTAATTTTACCATCAAAATCAACACAATTAATCATTTCGTTAATAACCGAGCATAAACCTTAAACAACTATTATTTAGAGACAGAGGGAGTAATAAATTAGGCCTTTGGGATTTCATTGTTTCAAACAGTGAGGTATGACTTTTTAGATAGGCTACAAATGTCACCGATCTTAAAAGCCTTCATCGATATTTTTTTTTGAAGAAGCTAAATTAACCCCCTCAAGTTGGTACCAGAGAAAATCGAACCTGAGACCTTGAGGAGGAGCACACTCCAAGGTCCCAAGTCAATACCACTAGGCCAATCCAAGTGGGTTAGCCTTCATCGATATTATTAATTTGAAAACATATTAATTCATTTTATTTGTATAAATTATAATTTCTTGGTAAAAATATAATTTGCTCCTGTAGAATTTATCATTAAAATAGCTATAGGCTTATATACAACAAAAATTTATTAAATCGGTTAAACGAAGAACCGATCTAAAAAATAGAGCAAGTTGAAGAAAAAAAATGTTGGAAGTTCCTATTCATCGGATTTCGCATACTTACATAATGATTGAGAGTTACGACTCAACCCAGAGTAAATTTGACGTCCCTAAAGGTCCGTTTGGTTCGAGAATTAGGAGGGGAGGGGAGGGATTTTAACGGACGGGAGAGGAGTGGAGGGAAAATATTTTAATTAAAATTATGTTTGGTTCGCAGGGGAATGGAGGGATTTTAGAAGTATTTTACTGTTTTACCGTTAAACTTAATTAAATAATGATAATAAAGTAATGAAACAATAACGATGTAATCGATAATGTAGACCATGTAATAATGAATTAGTAATAGAGTTGTTACAAGTAGTAATAAAAGTTGTTACAAGAAAAAGTTGTTAATAATATGGAATAAAAGTTGTTACAAGAATAATATAACATAATAATAATAAAAGTTGTTACAAGATAATGTAACATAACATATGATCTAATAATAATAAATGTTGTTACAAGGATAATATTGAGATTTTAAATTAATCTGAGGATAATTTTGGTAGTGCAATAAAACTTGATCCCCTCCTCTTCCCTCCCATCCCCTTCTAAAAATTAAACTAAACACTTCAAATTAAAAATCTCCCCTCCCTTCTCCTTCCCTTCAAAACTCTCGAACCAAACGAACCCTAAGCAGGACTATATAGGGAATATGGTGCTGTAATTTTCCTCTTTATTTCTAGCCAAATAAATATGTGATGTAAGCTTGTCCTACAACTTAACTGATGATTTGATTCCACCTTTGTATGTCTTTGATGAGTGGTCCAAACAACGTTTGTTTTCGATTGCGACTATAGGAATTACCAAACACTGGACCTACCAAATGAGATTCTTTTCTTTCATGGCTAAGTTTTTTTCTCCTCTTCCATGCGTGATAATGATTCTCTTCTACACCTACCGTTTCAGAAAAGAAACAAAACATGCTATGCTGCTCACTCCTCTTTCCACTTCTAGAATCTAATGGACCTCCTTATGCTAACAAGGTAGGCTGTAGGTGTGTTGTGTCCGACATCGACACAACACATTAACTACATTCAATTATCATTGTCGATGTGTCCATGTCCAATGTGTCTTATGTAGATGCTTCTAACTCATGTTCAATGTGTATCATTTTGGATGTAGTATGAATTAAAAAAATATGCTAAAACAGCTAAAGTTTTAGAATTAAATTAGGCTTGAACTGATTCCTTTTGATAATAATTCATCAAAATTCCTAGAATTCAATTAATTCGAGAAATAATTAAATGAAACTACATGTTTTTTTTAAGGGTGCAACTACATGTTTTGATGGAGCAAGTCTTGCATATATACAAATACAAATATAAAATGTTTGGACAAATTCACATAAATGGAGAAAAATAAATGAGAAAAAAATTTAGTCACATCATTCAATTATTTTCTTTTTTAATTTTTTCAATTTATGTGTGTGCGCGCGCCTAATCACTTTTTATTCATGTTTGTGACCAATCAAGTATTTTTGGTTTTGATGTTGTGTTGTGTTTGTGTATTCCAAGTATTCCTAGTCTACTACATAGCATTAGATTTAAAAGTTAGGGTTGTTGACTAGTGGCTCTGAGATGCTTTTTAAGCATTATAAATTAGGAAATTATTTATTAAAGTTAACGAGTTCCCCTGAGACACTCTTTAAACATTCTAAATTAAAAATTATTTATAAAAAAAGTTAAATAATTCAATTTCTAAAGCATTGAATACACAACTTTTTATAAAAAAAATTACTACTTACGACCTTTGAAGAATGCTCTGGAAGCACTCGTTAACCTTTCCTAAAAGTTATTACACTACCAATTTAAAATTACACTAGTTAGTTTCTCACACAACACATATGCTGCTTTTCCTTACATTCGGTTTAAATCTCATTGATTCTAATGTTACTTTTCATACTTTTCACACTAGTTTACATTTTCCTGTATTAAATGCTGACAGCATGATTTTTTTTTTATCCTGCTATTTCTAATGATGATTGCAACAGTAACAATTTTTAACAATGTCTAATTAAAAGGTCTACAAGACCTAGAAACAGAACTTATATTTCACCAACTATATCCTTTTTCTACTGCTTGTGAGCCTGCAACTTACAAACAGACAGTTACGTATCCCAATTGGATTCAAGCTATGAATTCTGAGGTTGAAGCTTACCATCAAAACAAAACTTGGATCTTTAAATTCCTTATTGAACTTCTAAAAAGTAAGATACTCATTTGTTGTAAATGTATTTACAAAATTAAGTATAAAGCTGATGGAAGTTATAGACAAGAGAAAATTATAGAAAAGTAATACTATACAAATAGTATTAATAATGAGAACTGCTAACTAAGTTCTTTAAAAAAAAAAAGAGAACTGCTAACCAAGTGCAACTAACGAACTAATTAGCATAAGTAATTAGTGTAACTAATTTTTACCACATATCAAGAATTAACCAACCAGTGAACGAGTCACAACACCAGTGGCAAAAAGTACTTACATTATGGTGGTGATTGGATAGTAGAACAGATTTTGCAAGACAGAACACAAGACAATTGACAAGGTGCGGGGTCCTCTCTCCTTTTAGCACGCATCTTTTTTGGTTAAACAGTATTTGCACACTTCCAATTTCCAACTTCCAAGATACCTTATTCTATTTATTTTAATTATTAATTAGCTCTCATGTTATTTTGTTTCTTCTTTTTTGGCATTCATCAATCACATCTAAAAAGTTGTATCAGAATAATCACCAATAGTAATGTACTAATATTTTGTGCAGCAAAAAAATAGTAATGTAGGCCAAACTAGACTTTGATGATAACTTCATAAGGATGATTCAATTAGACTAGGGAAATAAAACGAAAACAAATAACATAGTAGCAAAATATTAAAATGAGCTATGAATTTGTTACTAGTTGGGAATCATTGACACAAACCCGTTGATACTGATAATAATTTGAGAAGATGAATTCATTGAATGTAACTATATGAATCAATGCCGTATCAACGTTAGACACTGACACGTATCAGACATCAGCCACGATTCGAGTAAACACAAAGAAACTAGCCACACTTCAAGTAATGCAAAGAAACTAAATCAAGTGTTAGGTGGTGAGTTCTGAGAAGATTGTTCTTCTTGTCTAGTTTCTTGCTGAGTATTGATAGGTGTTGCAGGAAGTGAAGTGGTGCTAGTTTCATTTACCCTCATAGGTATTGAATGGTTAATTCTACCATCAATACAAGTAGAACATTTTTTCTCTGCCCAGCTTTCTATATCATATTGGCCATGACCCATGATTCTTCTTCCTGAGCATAGTCTTCCAATCATTACTGCAATTATACCCAACACAATTATTACTACGAGAACTCCAATGAGAGGACCAACGGAGTCATGTTGTGATGCACCATGGTAGGATGGTTGTGTCATTGTAAATGGAGGAGATTGTTGTTGATACACTGGCATTGACGATGACGACGATGACATTGTGTTCCCTTTTACAGAAACTAGAACAAGTTCTTAATACTTGGTTGTTTGGATTGGTAGGTTTGATTGAATGTAATGAAGTAGTTGGAGAAAAATGCAACGCGGAGTTAGAAATAAGGAGAAACAAAATTTTTGGTAATGAAGATTGTAGGAGAGTGTAAAAGAATGTTTGTTATTATCTGGATGCTTGATGAGATGTTGTTATGAGACATTCTCATTATGAAATTCTCTTTGTAAAGGATGACTTATATTATATAGCAGATATAAAGAAATATCTGCTTTGCTTATTTCTTTAGAAAGAGAAAGGGTTTAAGAATTTTGCATTCTTTGTTTTTTATTTTATTTTATTTTAAATTTCTTACATATTTACTTTACTAGATATAATCACTATCATACTATTTTTTTCGTTGGCATTCGATTTTTTTTGGGTTAAAGAAATAACTTAGTGGTTATACTCACATACTATACGTGTAAAAAAGTTGAGAATTTAGAGTTTAAACTCCGACTTATGCTTATCAATATTCATGAAACTACCAATCCAACTTTACTTACAGGATCGGTTGGTATTCGACTTTAGTTGACCTATGCTTATCAATATTCGTGAAATCCAACTTCACTTACAGGATCGGCCGGTATTCGACCATAGTTGACTGCAAAATCCAACATCCATTGATTTTTTATTCATTTATTTTTAATTCAGGAGGAATTTCTAATTTTGATTATTTTGATTTTAGTAATAAAAATGGAAGAGGACGTGAAAGCTTGAAAGGGTTTTGGCAGTGTTTAAAATAGTAATTAGAGTTTGAGGAACCCCGAGGGACAATAAAAGGACGAAAGGAAAGGCGAAAAAAATATCAGAAAAATGGAATCTTTGAAGAGTAAAGTGAATACCCTTTTCTCGAGAAGCCCTTTTCAAAACAACAACATCAAACAACTTTTTCAGGAGTCTGTTACTGTATGAAACCATGAGGGAATATCCTTAACTCTAACAATACGGTAGAAAGTAGAAACACTTTTTCTTTAATCCCAACAAGTGCTAAGCTATCATGCCTCAGATCAACATCAAACCTTTTCTTGTTTTGAGGAATACTGTATATGACTATCACTTGTATTATTTGAATATCAAAATGCAAATATTGCATATGATGTCCAATAATTATTTTTCTATGACTATATATGATTTTTCTATTTCACTATTTTTCCGATATTATATTCCATCCTATGCATGCAGTGTGAGACAAGTATCATCCTTTTATAAATTATGTTTCATGTTTTTTAGTTTACTTGGTAATAGTGAAATAATTTTCAAATCAATTATAATTAGTATCATCTAGAGCATAGCGAGTACTTTGAGGGTTATAATGGCCAAAAGTCATTCCACCATTGTCATACAAATTGATGTACTCTTTCATCTGATCTTGTGTGCATATTCGTGATCAACATTTACACCAGTGAGTCACTGAATTGTTGTCACTCATTCAAGGCCAGAATTTCTTTTCTTCCTATAGAGATTTGAGGAATGCTAACAACACTAACTTTTCAACACTTTCTCTAACACTCACTATTTTATTGGATTAAATCAATGTATGTCCCACCATTTTGTTCAGGTTCAATTTTTAAAGTGTAGACCTACAATAATTTAAACCAATAAGAGAAAGTGTTTAAAATAGAGTGTTGCCAGCATTACTTATAGAGATTTATGTCGGAAGTTTTCATTTTTGGGATGCCCATTGAATGCTACACTGGACCACTTGTTTTAGATGAAGCTAACAATGATGCCCAACAAGAATAAAAAACATTGACAGTTGTCATCCTTGAACAGTTTGTAACGCATCTTCTGGCACTGAGCTTTTTACAAGGACATTTGGGACCTCTGTGAAATAGCACTAGATAATAGACATTGATAGTTGCTTCATAAACTAGAAACTAAAAATCAAAACATGCTTTTAAAGGAGCAAAGATAAAATGATCAGATTTACAAGGACGGTACCAGCATTAGCTGATCACGCGAGCACATTCACCTCTGCTCTGTAACTGTAAGCATAGATATTACGTATAAGGTAAAATACTTGATAATTTTTTAATAATATTTATTATGTAGTGTCACATTGTTTGGTTTCATTGGGTTACTTTTAGTCTGGTGACCTTGACTATATCTTTCTCCTAACCAAACCAATTAGTATCTCTCATCAAAATAATTTATTTTAACCATTCATCTATCAATTAATACACTAAAGTCATCAAAGTCACCTGAGTACTTTCCAACATTGTTAGGAGTGGACTGCAGTCTGGACTCTGGAGTATACCAGACCAATGCAGTTTTGCTTAAATAAATATCCTACTTGCTCTAAAACCTGAAGAATCGAGTTTGGCATTTAATTTTCAGAGACTTATTTTCGTTCGTAGTCTGAACTTTTTGAAAGTTTCAAATATCTTATTAGCATGTTTAAGGCATATCACATGATATATCTTAATAAGTTAAATGGCTGATAAAACAGGAATCAATTTACATGATTAGCTATAAATTTTAAAAATTACACTGTTACAGCTCAAGGACATGAGATAAGGGTGAAAATAAACTAGCTAGACTAAGCTTTGTTACACTCATTGTTTTATTTAAAGGTTCACTACTAGAAATTGTCCTGTTTCCTGCAGATTTAGTAAAAAATATCCAAAGGAAACATTTTTTTTTAGGATTTTCCTGCAAATTTTGGTTCCATTGTAAGACCTTCATGGATAAATTGTTTCTTGAGGATTTCTGATCCACAGGAACTCAAGACATGATGTTGAAGCCATTTTTTTTTTCTTTTCAAAAAGCCTAACGGCAAAACTCACACACACACACACACACACACACACACTGAGTGTAAAGAAGTGAAAAATTGCATATTTGAACCTGTGTCCCAGCATATCAAATGTCTATGCAGCTTTTTACCATCTGAGTTGTAATTATGAGACGATGCTATAGCCTTTTGTTAAAATGTTATCGGAAGCTATAATTGTTTCATAAGAAATTTTGCTCCCCTATCATTCCTCCAAAAAGTTAATCCAACAGTTAAAATATAAACAATCCCTTTCCTCCAACTGGGTTGGATTGCTCAAACTGATTTGAACCAAGGGATAAGAAGTTGGAAGTCCTTGGTTCAAACCCGGACAGAGGAGAAAAAAACTAACCAAACAACTAATTACTAACATTTGCCATTAAAAAAAATAAATCCCTTTCCTCCAACCAGTCTCTTAGTTTATTACTATACCTAATATGATGTCAAACAATTCATTATAATTTTATATTAATCTATGAAAGGAGTTACAAGAGTGACTTGGTAGTTGATATGAGGGAGTTTCAGAAGATAAGGAGATCAAGAGTTTAATTTGCACACATCATACTAAGATTTTTCATTAAAAATTAAAAATTATGAAGCCCGATCGTTTACAAGGGAAAAGGAAGGGAAAAAACTAGCACAGGTTTTCACCATCGTTTACAAGGATTAAGATTAGTAGATTACTTATCCTATATAGTTGCACATATAAAAACAAAAGACAATACTCTATACGACTTACGTTGTGTATTCATGCCTCCTGCAACAGAAGTGGCCTGCAATTACGGGCACACAGGCAACCGGCAACCTTCAAACTTTTTTGCCCCTCATTGAGCTCAAAGACGAAGCGAATGCGACATTCTCTCAGGATACTGCACAATATAAAAGCAAGCACAAAACTATTCTGCTATTGAGACACTCTCGAGACAATTCACCTTGGATCAAACAATTTTACCCAGAGGCTTTCCCCAATCTTGAAGCAACATTTCCAGGGCCAGATGTGGTCATTAAATTCCCATTAGCAGACATGTAAAAATAGTTGTAGTTAATTCTGGTGACCAAATCAGCCAAATGAGGGAAATGCCCTACATTTAGTTTGAAAGATAAAACCTGAAAAGCCAGGATAAGAATTACATTATCAGGTACTCACATATAAATATACAAATAAGTATTTTAAAGCAGACAATTCAGATCTAAACTTCCCCTGAACCGTAAAATCTAATTATTCAAATAGACAATTCAGATAAAAGATATTTTCAATGGGTTCACCTAAGAGTTTATCTTATTCTTTCTCTACCTCTAATTATTGTGTTATCAACTCTTCAAGCCTGGGCTTCTATTGTTCATTCATAATTTTCCCTTTAATTTCAGAGCATGTTAATAAGAAAATCCATTATTTTCATCCAGATCATAACGTAGAGCTAGTGTCACCAAGTAGCAGTGTAGTTAGAAATTTAGAATGAATTCTGAAGAAGCATACCCTAAGTAAGAAAGCAATGCAATCATCAAACTGTTTCTCAATCCGGTCGACTTCCATCTCACACCTTGCCTTGATTGCAGAAACAGCTCCGCCGCTTTTTAATGTTTGTTGTATGGTATAGAAGTCTAAAGCTAAACCAAGGATTATATTAACGCGGCTGGCAATCAAAGCCCCCTGAATACAACAAAGAAGTTTGAAACTACTCAAGCTTTGCTCCATCATAACTACATCAGTCAAAACAGAATACAAGGAGAACGCAAATACCCAACTTCTGAGACACAGTGAATTACCAGTTTATCAGGAACCACAAAGCACTGCCGCTGAATCGACAACATGTAAGCCTCGTGGGCTTCAATGACCTCATCCAGAGATTTGGCCACTGTCATACTTTCACATAGTTCACGCCATGCACTGTGATATACCTGCATACAAATTGTAGTGACAGAAAACACACTCAGGTTCCGTTGCCAAAATGCAGAACCATATGAGTACAAGTGTATGACTAATGTGAAGATTCCATTGACAACTAGCATTTCTATTGGTAGACCAATGTTAAATTCTCCCCTTCTGCCCCCAAAATCTAGCAAAAAGGTAAGACATAGGAATAGCAGCCCTTACTGTCATGTAGGGGTGTTCATGGTTCATAAATTGGACTGAACCAAATTAGTGTTGTTAAAGAGTCCCACATTGGATAAGAGATGGCATGAACAAGTGTTTATTAGTGGGGGCAGTCCTCACCTCACAAACCTCTTTTTTGGAGTTGTGTTATGTCCAACCATAAATTCTAAGATTGTATCAGAGGTCTCCTCCAAGATCTGTGGGCCACCTGCTATCAGGTTTCCCTTATCGGGGCACCACATATTTGTATCCATGCAACATGCCTAATAGTGTTTGGCGTGTGAGTATGTTAGGTCCAACCACAAATTCTAAGATGGTATCGGAGCCTCCTTCAAGATCTGTTGGGCCACATGCTATCTGGTTTCCACTATTCATACACATTTATATTCATGCACCAAGCCCAATAGTGCTTGGCGTGATGGGTGGTGTTAAAGAGTCCCACATTGGATGAGATATGGATTGAGCAAGTGTTTATAAGTAGGGGAAGTCCTCACCTCACAAGCCGGTTTTGTGGGGTTGTGTTAAGTCCAACCACGAATTTTAAAAAGTGGTTTCAACTCAAAATTGGTTTGTATTTATGAACCAATTTAATATTAAAACTTGTTGAAATTTGGGGCCTAACTCATCCTTACAAAACCGGCTTGTGAGGTGAGGATTGCCTCCTCTTTATAAACTCTTCTCAAGAGTGTTATCTATCCGATGTGGGACTTGGGTTTTTCCCAATACACCCCCTCACGTCCAACACTCTTTGGGCTTGGTGCGTGAATAGGTTTAGGCGGCCCTTGAATTCGACAAGCTCTGATACCATGTTGAAATTTGGGGCCTAACTCATCCTTACCAAAACCGGCTTGTAAGGTGAGGACTGCCTCCTCTTTATAAACTCTCTCTCTCTCTCTATATATATATATATATATATATATATATATATATATGGTTCAGTTCAAAATATGGTTCAGTTATCTGAATTATTTGAACACCCCTACTATCATGTGCATTTATGATGGATTATGACTTCAACACCAATTAACCATGTCCCACATATTGTGCTCTGCAAGTGATCTTCTAATGAATAAATTATTTTCGGTAATTAATTTAATGCAATGTGCATACCCGGTCCATCACATATTGGTGAAAAGCATCCACAAAATGAAGGAGTTTCTGCTCCACTAACCAATGATGTTTTCTGTTATTTGTTGTAGATCCCCTACCCTGCAAAGGATGATTGCAGTTTCAATCGTTAGAGTAAGTATCAAGAATTAAGTAAAATGTAAAACTAGATGTCAACATTATTCTTGAAAACTTTAGCTGACGGAGCACACGCTCCACTGAAAGAGAAATGGCGAGTAATATACAAATTTTGTACCTTCCACATCCATCTTCGCACTTTATCTAATACAAATTTTGCACGCTTGACCTTCAGCAAAAACCGCATCACCTAATATACACGAGATTACATATCAAAAAGCAGATAAACATATGCAAAAAGAACCAACCAGAGAGCAGGAAGAAACATCAGCATCTGATAGATGAATGAAACTAAAAGGCTAAGAAAAAGAGAGAGGATTGTAAAGATAAGTCAGATACCTGGTTGTACTTCTTAATTGCCTCTGTGTTTGCAATGAGTTCAAGAGGCCAAGGTACCTGCAAGTTCCAAATTTTTAATAATCCTTGCACAAAATTTATCTATGGAAACCATTATTCTTAATAAAGAAGAGTTAGATAGAAACGAAAATAAATTGACTGAAGAATGACCTTATATGTGAATTTTAGCATATCAAGACCATTCATCCCCAAGTTATTGACACGACTTTTACGAGTACCCAAAACAGAACCAGATGTGCTAGCTTCCCCATCACACTCAACAATATTTTTTGTTATTGACACTACCAAAGAATCTGGAGCACTTAACAGCATACAATCAGCAGAATTTCTGATTGATTCCTGTAATTAATATGCATAGATAGATTATGAATAGAAAATAGCTTTAGAAAACAAAGGCGCAGAATGGTCCCTAAATTTATGAAATAAAATCGTACACACAACAAGGTCCATCATTATAATATGGCTAATTTTTTTCAGTTAATACAGCACATAAGTCATACCACATGATCACAATCATTTATTCACTATCACTTTGCCAAACCATTATAGGAGGTAGCCACCACAAATAATATCTCTGTTGAAGTTGTGAGAATTTAGATAAAAGAATGAGAGATAATAATAAGAACCTTGAATAGTATTGATATTGACTGAATAGTAGCTTGATACTCGATATTTATAACCAAGTGATTACATTCAAATCTATAACTAAAACCCTTGATTATAGGGATAAAAACTAACAAACCTAATCATAGAGATATTTTCTCAACAAAACATAATTTAAATCTAATAATATCTCAACACTCCCCTTCAAGCTTAAGCTTACTAAGCTTTAAGCTTGTTACAAATATACCCTTTCAAAGAGAAGATCAATCCAACTAGTATCAGAATCACAATAAACTTTCACAAATTGAATCCAAAAGAAACTGCAACGATATTGCACTAGAGGTTGTCATTCACTTGGAACGACCAACTTGTTTAGAACAAGTCACAGTTTTCTGAACCAATGTCGTTGACTCAACCTTGACGACGGTCAATCAACAGGACTAGCGAAAATAAAAACAACTTAAGTGGGACATGTCATCTGTGACCGGTGCCAATCACTCAACCTTGACTTTGGTTAGGCAAAGGGACATGGGTAGAACGCAACAGGACAGCTTGTTCTGTTTTGTTTGTTTGGTTCTACCATTTTCGGTAAAATCAAAATGCATAACTATTTTGTTTAATGTCCTGTTTTGTTTCACTTTTTATGGATTGAATACACAATTTTCAATGCAATAACTACTATATAATTTCCTTTTTTAGCATCCTTAACCAGTGCTGCGGGGGCACCGGTTAGCATTTCCCTATTATAAATTACAATTTACTTCCCTTATCGCTAAAGTTTGCAACAAATAAACCATTGATAAAATATATCATACGAACTCCACAAAACATGGTAGGCAACGCAACTTAGAGGGAGGTTGGGGAGCCATCAAAGAGATGACATTGTCAGAAAGAAAACTCAACAAGATAGTTGGAATTATCATCAACCTGAGGAGCTAGTTGGGACATTTTATTGTATGACCATGGAGGAGAAGACTCCATTGGAATAAACATCGACACAAATTTCTCGCAAAAAAATTTCACACGAGAATTAAAACTTCTCGACACAAATTTCCCACAAAAAAAAAAAAATTCAAACAAGAATTAAAACCTCTTCAAATCAACCATTAGTGTCAATTTGCATATGGAATAGCCAAGGGAAGACTTCGTCTGGGATATCTGGAGGCTGCTAGAATGAGGACTGGTAGTAAAACAAATTGATCTATGGTTTTTGAGACAGGTTGTAGAAATGATAAGCAGAAAAAACCAATGACAAAGAACTTGAGAAAGAAAGAGTGGCCAAAATTTGTGCAAGACCAATAGCAAAAGAATCATAGTGTTGACTTCCAAATTTTAGAGAACTCAGAAAACAGAAAAGTGACAAGCCAAGTCATGTAGTATGTCACTGCTTTGAAAATCCATGTTGAAGTTATAGGTTTTATATAAGAAATTAAGAGAGAGAAAAAATATAGACTTGGAACTGTGGTTATTGTTTTATAATATTATAGAAGACTTAGTGCTAATCCCTTATTCACGCTAATACTAGACTCATATTCTAATAAAACAAGGAAATTAGTCATGACAAAAACTAGACTCCCAATGCTAGGGGATAATCTGATATCCTACAAAGTTCACTTTCCACATATCCAATCTCAGGTGTGAGGGGGTGTTGAGATCCCATTTTAACAAGAGGTATGGCCAAAAAAGTATTTATAGGACTTACATAATCCCCATCTCTTGAGCTAGCTTTTGGGTATAAAATAGGACTGACTTAAATTCTAATAACAACCAAAAAGTATACCATAGTACACAATTAAACAAAATCAAGAAACTCTACCTGTAATATTGTGTTTAATTCAAAATCATCATCCCATGTTTCACCCTTATCCAACTTATCGAAAATGACGGTTGAAAAGTGTTGTAGCAAATCGCCTGCACAAGACAAAATATCAATACAGAAAACATTGATAGTATACCAATATGACCCCTACCCAACCTAAACTTACAAAATATTTTGAAGCACAATATATACTATGATATATATATGTATATCTGTGTGTGTGTGTGTAAAGAAACTGAATTTCTAATAAATGTTATACATTGCAATATATTTTATATATATCATAATACATTACAAAGGGTATTATAGTATATTTCCAATTATATTGCTTGCTTAGTGAGTTGTGGTGGTCAATGTCCACCAAACAATATAGAGGGCAAAAGTTATGTGACTCCTGTTTTTCTATGTTGTTGTGTGACCTGTAGCTCAAAGTTTATCAACTGCATCCTGTATAGAACACAAAATAAAGTATAATAAGCCAATACCTGAACCTAACAAATATATTGCTCGCAGCACTGCAAGCTCGTCCATCAACCTCCATTCATTCATCAACTTTAACAACATATTCACTCCAATATAATCTACCTGTTCTATCCAAAATAAAGCAAATATATATTATCATAGTGTTAATCCTGGAATTGTCATATGGTTTATCTTTATTCACCTGTTTCTGAATGTAGGCGGTTAGACAGTACTGCATAATAACCAGAGGTAGTGGAGTCGTTCTTAGGTCAACATTTTGCATCCAGTGAAGAACTTTTGAAGGAAGAGTGCTGTTTCTCTGGAAAGGCAAGAGCTCTGACACAGGAAGATCATCCTGTTTCAAATTAAATATTTGTTTATCACACTAATGTACTCGATCCTTTATCAAATGCTACTCATGCTATTAAGCAGAAATACCTGAACTGCAGGCAAAATGGTGGGAAAAGGAAACAGTGTTTCTAACAGCTTTTTCTTATCCTGTGAGTGAATGAATCTGGATTCATCATACTGAAAACCAAAAGTATAGTTTGTTCCTTCAATATCTGAAAATGATGTACTTTCTCCACCAAATATAGCCTTTCTTAAACCCTCGTCATTTAAAGAAGGCAAGCAGAATTTTTGAGATAAATTCAATGTTTTCAAGGAATCCCCGTTGTTTCCGATTGTTTTTCGACAAACGGTAATAACGGGATTTTGTAAGCATGATCTCAAGAGAAACAATTCGTCATTAATAACTTTATCCCCTCTTGAATCACCATTGCCATTATTTATGTCTTCATATTTTGGCTTCAAGTCAGCTGATCTTTTCTGAGATAATGTATCAATCAAGAACTTGTACCAAATCTTCTCTGAGCAAGGTGGAGCAGTTAAGTTTTGATTGTCTTTTTTTTCCGCATTTAAATTTAAATAAGATGCAAATGAAGAAACAGACACAGATTCATGCCAATCATCTTGGCAAAAGTATTTACAAACATGGTCTCCATGACCAATAAGTCCAGCTAGTGATACAGAAAAAATTTCTGACAGTGTTAGCCCAGCCACTCTATGAGAAGGAGGCAAACCATAGTTTAAAGATTTGGTACTTCCAAACTTATTACTTCCTTTGCTACATGCTGCTAAGGAACTCGGGGCATGGCGCATCAGCTGCAAAGATTTTCCAGCAGAAACAATTGACTTAGCTAAATCTTTTATAAACAAAGGACAAGCTGGACAGTCTCTAACGCTCTGGTCTTTTCCTTTAATTGTACTAGACAAAGAGATGGAATGCCTCATGCCCATTTCCTTCTTCTCATTTGATGCTGGCATCGAATCACCGGCATAAATTGTGGAAGACAACTCAGCATCTAACTTACGATGCTGTAGCTTTCTTATTAGACAACTCTTCTCCCAGAACTCAGCCTCAGCAACTGAGACTTCTTTATTAGCGAAAAAGAACATCTGAAAAGATAGATGACATGATGAATACAACATTTTATTGTGTATCTAGATTAGCTTATTTTATGTTTAGAAAACTTTATATTGAACACGCTACAGAAAGCTGTTGGCTAAAATGCATTTTTGGGTAAAGATTAAATAAGACCCAATATGTTCTTAACCAGTATGGGTCACAAAAACCACAAACAAAAGATATTGCAGTATCAATATGACCTAAATGTTATTTTAGGCTATGTACATTAAAAAATTTCCATGCAAATGATTCCCTTAAGTGAGTTTCAAGATACACAAATCCAACATAATGACTAGAAGAACGCAACAGGTTAGATAGACACTTTTAAGCAACTTTTGCACCAAATGAAAACATGAAGAAAGTTATTTCTTACTTTAACAATATAACATGGGCTATTTCTATCACTCTCTTTAACACGACTTTGAGAAATAACTTCTTCATCCCCTAGCAATCAAGAGATTCAATAATAATTACCTCGTCAGAAGGATCATCGAGTATTCCATCAAAAAGCCAGGAATCAAGACCCTCAATATATGGCAACAAGCTTTTCACATACATGTAAAGCACCATGAGATAAGCTTCCTCCTGTTACCAATATAGGTTATACAAACTTTACATCATGGACCGATAAAAATGTATAAAAAATGCTTAATGTGGTGCACGAAAAAGATTCACGACCTCGCCACCTTGTACAAGACACATTTCTTCAAGCTTCTTATGAAGATAGTCAAGAACATGAACAGCCAAGTCTGCTGCAGGTACAGATGCCCCAAACTCAAAATATACATCCGGGATGGCCTCATGAACTATTTGCAATAGGAACTCAGCACCAGAGCAAAGACTAAGTCAACAAATGATCGTCAGATACTGTCACAAACTCGTAATCGCTGAAATAAATTATATTTGGAGACAAGTCTGATTTGGAAAATGGCAAAACTTAGGTACGTTTTCTTAGGTGCACTTCATGCTGTTCTTTGCTTAAAATATTCATATCTACCTATAGTTTCCTTAAATTCAATTTTTCTCTCCGAATTTTATCATAATCACAAAAGGTGCATTTTAAATGAAGAGCATGAAAAGCACATGAAAATGGACCTAAGTTTTGTCCTTTGAAAAAATAATCCAAATATAACGTAGCTTTCCAAAATATCAAATTGCTGTGAGACAATATATCGAAAACCAATAGAATACACACACCAACAACAACAAAGCCTTATCTCACTAAGTGGGTCGGCTGCATGGATGCCACAATGCTCTGTCATATACAATATTTCTATCCAACTCAATAATCTATAAATCTTTCTTCATAATTTCTCTTATAGTTTTTTTAGGTCTTCCACTGCCTCAAATGATTTGACTATCCTCCATCTGATCTACTATCCTTACTACAAAATCCACAGGTCACCTAAGTCTAGTTTCTATCATCTTTTTTACTATAGGTGCTACCCCAACTCTCTCTAATGTTGTCATTTCTAATTCTATCTCGTCCAATCTTACCACACATCCAACGCAACATCCTCATCTCTGCTACACTTAGCTTATGTCTGTGCTGCTTCTTTACCGCCCAACACTATGTCCCATACACACAACTAAAATATTAATTATGCTAGCTACTAAAATTAAAAAAACAAACCTTGATAAAGAATTTTTGAATCCTAACAAAGTTGGAGTGAAAACACCATCTGCATTATTCATAGAAACTTCTTCCTTCAACGCAACATTCCTTAACCGCTGCATCACCCCAATGCAACTCAATTAAATCAATAAAAAAAAAACAAAAATTCAATAATCAATAAACATGGATCCTCACAAAGAAATCAAACCTTAAGCCACGAAGAAGCAGAAGCAACAAACGCATTCAAAGTAGGATTAGGTCTCGGAACCGCAGTTTCAACTTTCTTAACAGTAATCTCAACGATTTGAAGACACGTGGCAGCGTGAAGAAATTGATTAAGAAGCGAATGAAGACTTTTAAGGGATAAATGCGTGACGTAAACTCCGTTATTGATACGAAAACAGTTTTCGGTGTGATTCCATGAGAATAAAGAAGAGGAAAACCCTTGAAGCATTCGTAAAACGCCTCGTACGAGTTCGAGTTCGTTAGTTTTGAGAGAAGGAAGAGGTGTTGCGAAGGGGAATTCGTTGGAGAATGGACCGTAGATTTTGTGGATTAAGGTTTGGGTATGGTGTGATTCTGCACCCATTTTTTTGGCGCGGGAAGATGAAATCAGAATAGTGAAGAAAGGAAAGTGAAGAGTGACTCTCACTGTGTAGATCAAAGAATATAGTTTAATTAAAAAATGGCGGAGAATTTATTGAAAATTTCTTTTTCAACCCTATTATTATTTTTTATTTCTTTAAGGTCCAACTCTACTAAGGGATATTTAAATTTCTCATTATACCTTGTTTGAATTATATAATTGTTAGACATTTTCTTATATTTTTTATGCCATTTTGTTTAGGGTGGGCATGGTTCGGTTCAAGATGAAAACTGAATCGAACCGAACTGAGCTGTTAGATAAATTTAAAATAATTGAACGAAACCGATCTGTTTGTATTTAGAATCGATTTGAACTGTTCCAAACTGAATCGAACTGTTATTATTGGTATCATTGAAAAAAAATATAAAATACCAAACAAAATCGAATTTTAGAAGGTAAAAATGAACCGAACTGTTCCAAACCGAACCGTTTCAGTTCAGCAGTTCGGTTCGGTTTTTTGGTTTTTTTTTGCCTATCCCTAATTTTGTTATGATTGAACACAAATTATTAAAATCACTTTGTTTAAAATTGACAACAAAAATTTAATAAATCATCACATTTTATTAATTGAACATGATTTAATAGCAAAAAGCTTAATCTGAAGAACAAGAAGATGGAGGTGGAAGAAAGGAGAATGTTTGTCCCTCTTGATGGCCCTCACACAAATATGGAATGATAGAGCAGAAGGTCGAGATTGATCTGAACAATTTCTAATCCAAAAGTGATTTGAAATACAAGTTGTTGAGGGACATTCCACTTTGACCATTCATACTAACTCCAGAAATCACTGCTAAAATGCTTCTGTTCACAAATATATTAAGCATTTATCTCATATGTCTTTCAATGGATCGCAAAATTTATCTCGGTGTACTGATGCTTGGTTTCCACGGTGACAAACACCATTGGTATTGGTGAAGAACTGAAGTAGGTTCTTACACTTATGCGCCATGATTAACCTCTCATTGGAGATCCTCAACTACCCTTGAACAGCTTTGCTCTCTCGGGGACAAGTTACTGGGATCAAACTAGCATCACATTGAAGGGAGAAGATGGATCTGATTGTAGATGGCCTAGTACGAATAAAACTTGATGGAGGAAAAGGAATGCTTCTAAAAACTTATCAAAGACAGGACGTTCCGTTATCTTTGTAATTCATGCGTGGAATGAGGCTTAGTAATTAAACTTCTTGGGGAACAAAGTGGGTTTTAAACTCATGACAGAATTTCTCTTGGATTTTAGACAACCAACTTCCTATAATTTTTTTCCTCCCAAACTATTTAGTGTTAAAGGTGCAAATGCAAATTGCATATGCCAGAGTAGTGAACTATCTTACCTTGTTTTGTCATCCATGGATGTATCTAAAAAATATATATAATAATAAATTAAATTTTACATGTGAATTTCTTTTGTGGAGTAGGTTCAACTAATAGGTCTAACCTAGCCTTCTCATGTACATACATAACAATAACTTCAAATGAATGTGAGTCGCCTCTTCTATTTATTTTTGTGAATTTCTAGCTTCTACAATCCTGCAATGGCAAGTACCAATATATCCAGCAAGACTGTGATACTACTGAGGTTTATGGACCGGTCCCTGTCTCACTGTAAGTGAAATCTCGGCTGATGACATGCTTCATAGTTGCTTCACAATTCTCATAATGGCGAAGGGTATGTTGGAGGATTTGGTAACGGTCATGCAATTGCGGTTACTAGATTTAAAGGGAGATTGAGGACTGTTATCATCGGTCATCGAGCAAGGAGATACTGGAGAAGATCTAATGTGTTTGGATTCCTCGGTATCAGCTTTTTTGGAAGTGTCACTGTCATAAACAAAGCAACAAAGAGAATGATGTCAAAATACAGCAACCAGATATCATTTTGTGAAATACTAACAGCAAAAGTGACCAAAACGTTACCCGATTAAGTTTTGAAGTTTGCAAAAAATTCGTGTACGAAAGGAGGATGGCACCACACCACGGCGATGTTTTGAACCGTGCCCTGGACTGTGTTTACGTGATTCATCCTACAAAAGAAACTATAAGACAATGTCTCATCGGCTAATCATTAATTTATTCAAAATGATTGTCATTAGTCCACAATCAATGTGTTTAAATATATGATTGTCATTAGTCCACGGTCAATTTGTTTAAATATAACTAGCACTTACTCTGGGGCCGGTGTCTTCCTTAGGGCAGCCTTGTGAATAAACTATGGTGTCTTCCTTATGACAGCCTTGTGAATAAACTATAACATCTCGTTCATGCAAATTTTGTACAAATGGATGAGTTAGAAGCACCGCTGCAGATGGTCGATCTGCAGGATTCCTTTGGAAACACTGCTCAAGGAAATCCTGTCCTTCTGGAGATAACGTTTTGGGTATGTCTGGTGATCTGTGCAGTACCTTGAACATGGCTTGATGCTGATAAACAGAATACAAACAAGCCATTAAATTATCAAGTAGAAAAAGTTCATTTAAGGGACGCAAGGAATTCAATCAAATGCCTTCTTAGACACGTGAAAGGATAATCAAATTAAGATGTACATTAACATTTAAAAAAAAAAGGAAGACCATCAAACATTCAATATAATGGGAGAAATAAACCCATGCACAATATGATGTATAACACAAGTAGTTTTCCTTCTAATCTTTTTTCTTATGAAAATACACGCCAAAACAAGGGAAAAGGATAATAGCCACAGAGAAGATGTTGCATGTCTACCCTGCCTTGCAACCAAAGGTGGAGGAGCTATTGATCTTAAATATTACTAACGAATTAATATGTACAATCCTGGACTAAAATGAGTTAACAAGCATAGAAAATGTGCTCACCCCTGGAAACTCGCTCCAAGGGGGTTTTCCTGTCAGCATTTCAATGATGGTGCATCCTAAGCTCCATATATCCACAGCCATGGCAACAGTGGGATTGGTTTCATTCTTCATGGCAGCCATCATGAGCTTCAGTCAACAAATTAAAGTTAAAATGGCACAAGCATTACTCATTACGCATCTAAAACCTGTAGGCAATAGGAGTAACAAAATACCTCAGGAGCCATCCAGTAGGGACTTCCTTTCAGCGAAAGTTCATATGATTTCTCTGTCAGCTAAAAGGAGCACAATGTTCAAATGATAAGATCACCAGAAAAGTCAAGAAAACAAAACAAAAAGACTCTGGATTCAATGATAATCTAATTATTACAGCTATGTCGACCAATTAACACGTGTAAGTTGAGACACTAGAAGACAATTTATATGTCCAAACATAATTAAAATGTAAATAGAAAAACAGAATTTGAAACTCACAATTTTCGAGACCCCAAAATCTGCAAGTTTGACAATGCCTGATGCATCAACCAGCAAGTTTGCACCTTTAATGTCCCTTAAGAATCATATACAGAAAAGATAATCAGACTTCATTTCCGAAAAATCTGACCAAAAAGATGATTTTTTACCAGACGAGGAACAAATTTCATATGATCTTATCATTTATTTAAGGGTTATGATTCAAGGGTTTAGGGTAAAGAATTAACAAGAAATGTAAGCTCATTTTTGTAAAGATGAGAATGTTATGACGGATAAGGGATAAAAAAGACAAGTTAAAAGATAAGATTAAGAATGCAATCAACAGAAGAATGTTGAGGTAGCAGCTATTATTGAAAAAGAAAGTAAAATTTCACTTTAGGTGGTTTGGTAATGTGTGGAGAAGACCCAAAAATGCAACAGCAATGAGGGTAGATCAGCTGAAGCATAGTCCGAGAAATTTGATTTCAAATGGTTAGGTATTAGGAATTATTCATTATAGGATGTTATGGTGTTATTTGATCTATGTAACTGACCCACCTAATTTGAACATACTTTGTCGGTTTATGTGGTTGTATGACATGAATTTAACAAGTATCAACTTGTCATCATTCAAAGAAATAAAATGAGGTATATTGGCTCAATTTAGCAGATATAATTGTTACCTGTGGATAGTCTTGGTACTGTGTAAGTACGCCAGTCCAGAGAGAATATGCCTCGTAAAATTGCGAACCACAGATTCTGTCATAACCCCACAATGGTCTTGCATAAACTTCTGAAGTGATCCAGGATGGACATATTCCATATATATGCACAATCGATCACCAACCTGAAAACAAAGATGATTCACAAATTCAATCTTATTTACAATCATAATGATTGTTGTGTAAGCATACTTGGGGGAAAAACCAATAAGAACTCACTACTTCACTGCCATAATATTCCACAATGTTGGGGTGGTGTAGTTGGCCAAGAATTCTGATTTCCTGAAAGTAGGGACAATAGGGACAATTCAGAATAACGTACTATATGTCACTCAATTTGAATATGTGTACAAAGATTGTATTTCAGTGAGAAAAGGAGACAAAATTATACGAAAAAATGAGCTGTAACTCAAAGAACTTCAGAAACTGTACCGACAGTGTAATGCACAATAATTTGGCTTCTATATTAGGTAGAAAAATAATCTTACTACTGAGGTTATTACTTGTTGTGCATGTGTTTGTGTGAACTGTACTAAGTACCAACATTGTAATTGAAAGATTTTTTTTGTTTGTATAGATAAAATTTAAATAAAATAAACATCGGTAATAAAGCTTTTATTGTAACACCTCTATCTGTCTAAGTGTGTTCTACTCAATTACTTTGCTTTTTCTTTATTAAACAAATCTAGGATTATCTGTTGTAATTATCACAAAATTGAACTGGAAAACACAACACACTGACATGGATTCACTTATGATAGAGGTGGAGGATGGAAACAAATCATAAGCTTGATGAAAGTACTATAGATACTAAGTTTTAGAAGGAAAAAAAAAGTATTCCTTTCATATTGGCAGTTATCCTGAAGTGGTAACTTGGCTAAATCAATATTTCGTTGAAGAGAAATAATCATGGAAAATTAAACAGTGCTATGGGGTTGACCATGATGTAATACTTTCAGTATCAGCATAATATTGCTGTCTCAAGTAGAGGTATTCTTGTTTTTGAACAAAGTAAAATCAGAATATTAGGATTTTGGAAGAAGAACCTGATCGAGTTGCTTTATGCAGTCAGTAGATTTAGGATCATCAGGAACCAGATCCACCTCTTTCATTGCACATGAGGCTCCGGTCTCTCTGTTAGAAAAACAGGAATCTACATGAGTAACTGCAGAAAGGGAAAACTTTAAAGTAGACTAGACTCAATGAACAGAAAAGTGTCTGCATACAGGTTTGTTGCATGATAAACACTTCCAAACGATCCCCGTCCAATAAGTTTTCCTTTCTGCCATTGACCCTTCATTGAATGGATGTTTTCTGTTGAGTGATTCATGGTGACACTTGATTGATGTGCAGGTGATTGTTGTGGCGGTGGTGAAGCTCTGGGTGGAAGGGGTAATGGATGTGCATCTAAATGATTATTTTCAGGCCACACTCTGATGCAAAATTTAGAGTGCTGCCGAAAACCCCCTTCAATAGTGTGGCGGTGGTGGTTAGAAGGACTGTGGTTCCCCAAGCTACGACGAGGAGACAAGTCTGGACTATGAGCAGTTTTAGCAGGCAACACTCTGAACATGTCATTAAAATCTTGAGGAAGAATGATAGAAGGATCAAGTAAATCAACACTGCTTCGGCGCGGACTGGTAACAGGACTGGAGAATATGCTTGTTGGGGCACTCTTGGCAGCAAATTGCAATTTTGAGTTGGAAATACCTTCACAGTCATTATCATGAGAGTGTTTTCTAGTATCTTTACAAGAACTATTGCCTATATAAATTAACAACAAGAGAAAGGTAAAACAGTGGACAGCTCAAATGTGTAAAAAGTAAAACATTTGATGCACAAATTTGACATCAAAATTCGACAACTTAAATGGTTAACACAATAAGTGGTTAATTATGTTAAACAGATGGTTAATCAATATAACAAGGTGTTACAGCTCATTAATCATTCACTGAAAACAATTAAACACTTTGAACTTCATTGACTACCACTTACAGGTGTCCAAATATACATATATATTCATTAACCAACCAAATTGTGTTCAAATATACACTTGAAAATCGTTTTTAACAGCGTTTAAAATTGTGGTTAATTATGTTGAGGATGGCTAACGAGTTGCGACACCTCTTATATTCATTAACCACATATTTGAACTGTGGTAACCATTTGTTGATTTTGATATCAAAATAATAATATTTCTCAATAAGAAATATCTCATATACATAATTCATGAGATCGTGCAACAAATTTGGAGGAGAAGAACTCACTTGACACCAAGCCTCTGGTAGGTGGAATATTCACTCTCAAATCACTCTTTGCATTTCCAGTCACTGTGTTAAAAAAATGTCTGCCCAAATTGCTGGAAGACCTTAAACTTCTCACAGTATCATGATCCGCCGACTTTCTGATATTTGAGTGAAAAACAAAATTAACACAACTAACTCATAGTTTATATAAGTAATCCATCGTGAACAAATGGTAAGCAAAAAGAGGAATGCTAGTAAGTAGGAACACTCTTTCTAACATCAGTCTTTTATTGGGTGAAACTACCATGGGTCTCACCACTCTATATAAAACCTATTTCTAAAGTGCGAGATCTACATCCAATAAAAGAGTTTGTGCTAGTGCTAGAAATTACGCATATCAAAAAAAGGTAGTTGAACACAATCCTAATTAGTTTCATGAGAAGATTACATAATCCAAGTTAATTAGCAACTTAACTGAAATAACTAAATTAAATAAAATGACCTGGAAAAAGGTAAGGCGGCAGCATGATGATCGGGTCGTCGGGTGGTCAACGGTGACTCAGGAAGCGGAAGCGGTTGAGGAACAGCTGACGTAGACCAATGATCAGAGCTAGTCCGATAAGGAGAAGCAGGTAAAGAAAAAGAAACAGCAACGTCAGTTGAATGAAAAGATTCACCAACGTCTTGGTCGTTAGGGTAACATAACCTTTTCTGTCTCGTAAGCCTACGTTGTTGAATCGATTGTCCTTTAACTTGGCTTGAAGAAGAAGAGCAAGATTTGTTAGTAGTGGTAGGAGTCATTGGTGTTTGTTTTTGTTGAAGTCCTCATTCAGAGTGTTGTATTGATTATTTGGTAGAGTTTGCTATGCCATGGAAAGAGAGAAACTCCCACGAAACAAACATTAACATCAATTTTCCAATTCAAACTCTACCTTTTCTTCTTCTCTGTTGAATAAAGAATTTTTTTTTTCAGATTTTTGTTTACGTGGTCAAATGTTCTTACTTTGACTTTTGCTTTTAATTAAACTTTGTACAAGGAAATTAACATTGACTTGGGGTTTTGTGTCTAAACTCAAGCCTAATTCCACCCATTAACCTTATCTCAATGATAGCATACTAGATTTTTGACGGAATTGACATACAAATCATAAAATACAATATATAATTGATAACGATGAAAAAAGTAACACGTGATAATTCATAATACACAAAATAAAACACTTTATAAAATGTATGAAATATGAAAATATTATAAAAGAAAATCCGGTAATCCTATCAATAATTCGGTAAAAGAAATATGAAATTTTTAGTACATTGGCATGTAGTTTCATCACACGTTGCGAAATATTTCCTCATATACAACGTTACATTGGTATTTTCACCATCTTCATCAGTGATCAATATCATTAGTCCTTCTTTGGATGTAACTCTTGAAACAGCAACATACAACTGTCTGTGAGAAAATACAGGTGTTTGTAGATATACAACAACACCAACATGTTTAAGCGACTTTTGTTAATTGTCATTGCAATTGATACAGTCAAAGAAAATTGTCTTCGTTAGGTTAAATTAGTGCTAACCTAATAAAGCAAATGGGAGGGAGAATATTAGGTAAAGTTGCTGCAGACCTAACAAAATTAATAAATAAGGATAAGTGTAGAAAATATTGTAAAAAAAAATGCAAGAGGATAGGAATGAAATTGGTGCGATGCATTTTTTTAGATGGATTTGTTAGGTTAAATTACTGCTAACCTAATAAAGCAAATGGGAGGAAAAATATTATGTTAAGTTGTTGCAGACCTAACAAAATTAATAAATAAGGATAACTTTGATTGTTGGTAAATAGTAGTAAGTTATGTTATATAAACAAGATCGGAGGAGTATGAGTGTACTTGAGTGTATTTGTCTTTGTTAATATCTTTCTCTTAATCATTTATTCTCTCATCTAAATAACTTATTTTGATTATTCATCCATCATTTTTTTTCCATCTAAATTGAACTAAAGACACTCAATGACACCAAAAACAAAGACACCCAAGCATTTTATGAGGGAGTACTAACATAACACTATCTTTTTAATACATTTTTTTATTGATTTAAATCATGATGAATCTCACACTTTATAAATTAATTTTATTTAAAATGGAGGGTCATACATTGATTCTATATAATAAGAAAAATGAATTCTAAAGAAAGTATTGAAAAACAGTGTCTTTTAACTTTTCTCTTAGAAAAATCTTTTAGATAAAAAAAGTTTTCTCTAAGTATTTAAATTCATATATGTGTACTCTATCCATTTTTTTTTTATAATACCGTGTAACAAAAATTAAAAATATTACAATAAATTGTTGGAATAGTAAATCTGTTTCAAATATGTTAGACTATTGCTAAATTAATATTAATGTATAAATATATTCAATTTATATTTTCACATTTTCAACATATATTGGTAGTATTTCCCTAAAAAAACATATATTGGTAGTATCGTAAAACATAAATAAATCGATAGTATTAGTAAGAGATATATTTAAAAAAGTAATAAAAAGATATCTATTTTCCAGAGAATATATCTATCTATCTACATATCGATTCCTTAAACGTAGAGTAATTGCTTGTTTGCTCCATATTCCTTCTCACAAGGATCCGCGCACCACAATGCTTTCTCAAGTTCTAACTCTCACCACATTCATCACAGCCTAAATGTAATATTATTTTTTTTATAGGGAAAATGTAACATTAATTATATATTTATGCATATAAGGAAGTTTTTAATTTTAAATAGCTAATATTTGAATATTATAATTTTTATTTAAAAAAAAATAATCAATGTACATTAGAGCTATTTCCCCACCCCCACACACACCAAAAATCATAAATAACACAATTATTTCATTGCTAGACAAGGAATGACCAAACTTTACGATCATATGCAAGTCATTGTAAATGCATACCACACGAATTAACATCTATGAAATAAATCAAGTGCCTTAATAAAAAAAATAACACTGTCCTTAAATTGATTTCCTTATGCATAACAATACAAGAAAAATCTATGAACTCAAATATATATATTGATGCGCAAAAAATATGCATTGAATTATTGAAGCGATGACATGACAATAGTTTCCAGAGAAGACAAGGTCGTCAAATGCACGGGCAAAGAAGATGTAAAAAATGATTATGACAATCTATCTCTCTCACTCTCTCTTTATAAAATTATTAAAATTTATGAAGTATTTTGTCCAAGTTAAATTTATAGAATTTCAAATGACACTGAAAATCTAGGAGTTTTAAAATTTTATCCTTATACTTTTTTTAAAATTTTGCAATTTGATCCCCACATTTTTTCAATATTTTCAAATTGACCCTTATTTTTCAATTTTCAAATTTAACCCAAAAATAGTATTTATAAAAGTAGCCCAAAAATATAGTAATATAATTTTTTTTATTACTGTATCAAAACAAAAATATTTAAAAATAAAGGCAATTTAAGAATCATTTAAACAAAAAAAAGAATCAATTAAATTGTCTAAAATTTTAATTTCTTCTAAACGCACTTATTATTTCAAAGAATTGAAAGTAGAAGAACTTAGTAAGAGAAGTTTAGCGTAATATATTCTTTTTTAAGAGGAGGCACTTATATAAGGAGTAAAAGGCAATTACCTCTCGAAATTGTAAGTTTCGTCAATTACCCTCCTGAAATTAACAAAACTTCAATTACCCCATGAAATTGCACATTGTTAATCAATTTACCCCCTCCGTCAATTTTTTATGTTAGTCAATATGACGTTTTGCAAATACCCTATGAAGTATTGCACTTATGTGCAAAATGCCCCTTGAACTTGAAAATTTATATATTTTTTTCTTATACTTATTCATTTGTAACTTGATGCTATTTAATTTTCTTATACTTATGGAAGTGAATGAAACCTCCATATGCTTGAAAACATAGCCAAACATTATTAGGGAAAAAGCACTTCCAATAATTTTCTTCACTCAAAATTGCTTGAAAACAGAGCTAAATACAATGGTCAATGTTCTCATCCATATGCAAATTATCTCTCATCATGTATAATATAAAGAATGTATATGCATATGTTTGACATGATAGTATTGAGAATTCATATGACATAGATGCTGACATTAACAAAATTACAGAGTATTAAAATAACATAGCACAGTTAAACATAACATTTCAAAAAGCTCATGAGTTCTTTCTTTTGATGATACTTTAGAAACAATTTTTTTCCTCATCAATCAACTCAAAGCAATAAGTGTCTCCAATCTCCAATTTGCAATCTTTCTTAATGTTTACCTTTAATATCTTTTGAGTCAAGTATAAAAAAAAATATAAATATCCGTAGCAAATGAATATCCTTAGCAAATCAGTTGCAAACCTAACCAAGAGTTCTATGAACATCACAAAACATCTGTTATCCAAACCAGAATTCAAAGAACGGAACGTCGTGCTTTCGCCCTTGTCACTCCAAACTACACTCAGTATGGTCACTGCTGGCTCTGAGGGTCGCACTCAACGTCAGCTTCTCTCCTTCCTCGGATCAGAATCTGTCGACCATCTTAACTCCTTGTCCTCTCACCTCGTTTCCCATGTGCTTAAAGACGCTGCTCCTGCCGGCAGTCCATGCTTGTCTTCTGCAAACGCTATTTGGGTTGAAAAAACGCTTTCTCTCTACCCTTCCTTCAAAGAAACTATTGCTACTAATTATATGGCCACTCTCGAATCACATGATTTCATTAACAAGGTAAGTAGATATATTACTTCTTTGTTTTATTTTTATTTTTTCTTTAACACTATAAAATCTTTTATTTTTGCATTATTAATTTTATATTTGATGTTGTCCTAAAGCCTGATGAAACTGTCGAAAAAGTGAATTTATGGGCCACAGAAAAGACAAACGGACTTATTACTGATGTTCTTTTGCCCGGGTCAATTGATAGTTTAACCAGACTTATTTTTGCTAATGCACTATACTTTAAAGGTGCATGGCATCAACCGCTTGATGCTTCAAAAACAAAAGACTATGATTTTCACCTTCTCAATGGTAGCTCATTCAAGGTTCCCTTCTCAATGGTAGATTATGATTTATGTGTGGATCAAATGGATTGAGTTTGTCGTATTTGCTTTTCTGCTTTGTAGACTAATGATAAGATTTAAGATTATTGATTATAGTTTTGATTTTGAATGGTTACTGCCTCATGTTTTGATTCTTCATCCTTGACACTAAACTACTAGTGAAAGTTAACTCTAATATTAAATCATATTATCTTCGCAATTTGCAACTACTGGATTTAGTGTAAACTGTCAAGAATATAAATTATTTGGGAGGAGAAACTAGCCTCTATTTTTATTTTTTTAGTTACAAAAATTTTAGGGTGAAGGGATGGTGCCCCAGTCCAAGGCAGGGAAGACCTTCGGGCTGAAAGAGCACATATTTACATTTACCTCACTCCAAGGCACTAGCGGGGCTCGAACCCGAGTTCTCTTGGATTTAGCCTCTATTTTGTGATGAAGTATTCTACCCAAGATAATAAATCAGATATCTAGTACGTTTTAAATTTTTATTCTTTTTTATCTAGTACTGTAAGATTATTTAAAATTGAAATGGAGCTATATGTTAATTTGTGGCTAATTGTGAGTTACTCTAATAGTATGGACATTCTAGAGTGTGTTAAGCTACTTGAATACAATAGTATGTCTTGATGCTTTTGTTGTATGGAGTTTATGATTGCTCTGATTTGATGAAAAAGAGGCAAAACGTAATATCAAGGAGCGGATTCTCTCGATTGAGAGAAAAAAATTGAGGAAATAATGTGTGCAAATCCAATCACTCCATTTCGCCTAACTAAATATCAAAGATCACAATCCAAAACATAAAAACCCATGTAGTTTCATTTTATATTTCTCCTTCCCAATTGAAAGATGCGTGCTTTAACCTTGAAGAACAAATTCAAGTTTGTTGATGGTTCCATCAAAATCCCCAAAGAACACGTTCTCAATTTCTTGGCTTGGGATCATTGTAACAAATTTGGTCCATTCGTGGATAATCAATTCTTTGGCTCCTAGTATTGCTAAAGGAGTCTTGTATATCAAAAATGCAATTGACGTTTGAAATGATATCATCGAACGGTTTCTACTAGGTGACATAATCTGTGTGGTCATTTGGAGGACGGGGGTTGTTTGTTTCGTTGTTTTTTGTGTTGTTGGTGTCAGTCTTTTGGTGTCTTTGGTGGTGTTGTAGGTGTTCTGTTTCAAGTTTGGTTGGGGTGTTTTTGGTCACCTTGTGTGTTCAAGTCCTCGTTGTACATTCCTTACCTCTTTCTTTTAAAGAAGTAACCTTATTGGTTGAAAAAGAGACAAATGATCTTATTAAAACAATTCTTCCACCCAGGTCGCGGTAGATGACTCAACTAGTCTCATCTTTGCAAACAAGGTCGTTTTTGTTTACCTACAAGCAGTGACCATAGATAAAAGAAAAATATTGTTGAAGGTAATCTTGACCTATGGACATGTCTTCTGGTGATAAATATTGTTTTTCACCAGAAGTAAGTTTCCTTTAAAAAAATATATAGAAAAAGCAAAGTCATGGAGAAAAAATCTACATGAATTGTTTGGTGAAAAACTCTAGAGATTCTTAATGATTTTGAGATGCAGATATTGTTATTCTTCAACTCTTTATTTTAATTCACAAAATGAAGTATTGGTGAATTGATGAATTAGAGATTTGGAAGGTGCACTGACAAATCGAAACATCTATATGATTGCTGCTCTTCTCTATGCATAATTTTTTGCTTAGAAATCTCAACTCGAAATCCAAACTGCGTTGCAGTGTTTCACAATTAATCAGATGAGATTTGTTTGATATGCAGTGTGGATTCAAATTTGTAAATTCTCTCAATGTCTTACTCGTGATGGCTTTGTGTGATTAATTTATCGCTTGCAATCATTAATATTTGATTTCAAACTCCATACATGAAATACTTAATTTGATTGCTGTTGGTGATGGTGGCTAATGCATGGGAAGTAAAATGGCAAAGAGGACACGTGATTTTAACTAATACTTGAGTTGTGGCTAATATGCAAGGTTTTCTTTTTCTTATTCTTTCAAACTTTCATCATTATCTATTTATAAAATCTAGAATTAGGAAGATAAACCTCTCAAAGTCATTTCAATTTTTGTTTAATTTCACAAAAGAGAAGTATATGCACTTAATTAGAACTCCAAAGTCAAAAGACTTTGGCGACTTTTAAAGATTATATTACAAAGAAAGAGAGAAAGGATCTCTAAAAAGTAATATTAGTAGTTATTTCTTCTTCCTATTTATGATGTATCTGTAGGAATCATTCTCTGACGGGGGTGAGCTTTTACTCATGTTATTGCCAACTCTCGTTTTATTTTGTGGCCTGGATCTCACTAAGTTTACAATGTGCAAGTGTAAAAATTCTTTCCTTGGAGTGATTTGTATGTTCCTTGGCGTTACCCTTTCATATTTGGTTTGATGTAGCAAAAGAACGTTACAAAGTTCAAAGTAATTGGGTTTGTGAACCATGTGAACCAAAGAGGCTAAGAATAAGCAACCAAACAAGAGACCCGTTGACATTTTTTTATAGAGGTGTTCTGAACACCGTCAGAGTTTGAGATGCAACATGCAACTAGCAAGTATCGACTTAGAATATAATGGTTATGAGTGGGGATTCCAAACATAACTGGGAAACAAATGAAATTAAAGGGAATTTGAAACAAATGACATCAACCAACTCATTGAGCAAGAGATTAATTATGAGCAAAGGATTTTGATAAGAATGAAGGCACAAAGTAACTATCTACGTAGAACAATGCATTCTTAATTATTTGTAGGTGAATGATACATTTTAATGACTTTATCATTTAAAGTGTTTGCAGTTATTATAAGACAAAATTCTTGTAGTGCAACCCAAGACCGCTAGATGAGATGGCGTGAGTCTCTTCTAGCCTAACCAAGAATAAGATCCTGGTTCAAATTCAATCTTGGACATGCAACAACGTTAAAACTTTTAAGGAGAGTTTGTTGTTCATTTGAGTCTCACAAGACTTGAGGGATTAGTCTTCGCAGTTGTACGCGGAGGATACATGTCTTATGCAAAAAATAATAATCTTGTAGTGCAACCTTGATAACCTAGTAAAATATTTGTTATTATTATACTTCTAATATAAATTGAATAAAACATAATAATCACTAAACAATCTTAATCCATTCTTCCTGTGCTTAAATAAAAGACTTGTGTAATATGTTGGAAATATAAAAGTTTTGACTCATAGGAGAGTCCACCATATTTGTCAAACCTCATGTAGAGAAAGGTAAAACCACGCCTAGCTTCTTCAGGAAGTCAGAAGTTTCAAGCCCAAAAAAAAAATTGAATCTTGGAATTTTGAAGTCACCTACTATCACTCTTTTTGGAGGACGTCTATGTTCTAGGGGTGGACGTCGGACGGTTTCGGTCGATTTTCGGTTGGAAAATAGCAATCCGTTCATAACCACGGTTGAGATATATGCATCCATTTCCGTCCATTTAAGAAGTAGGTTTAGTCGGTGTCAGTTGTTTCGGGTAACAGATTGGATTGGACGGTTTACACGGTTTTTGTCGAAACTGAGTAAAACATAAAAAAATGTCGCTGTCAAGACTGGGAGTCATGGTTACCATCATCAAACATGGGATACGAGAGTTGCAGAAACACTGAAAAAAGATGTAAGAAATAAGAAGTTTATATCAGAAATATGAGAGAGGCTACTTTGTGTTACAAATGTAAAAATTCATGATCTAGAACCATGAGCAAGAAGAAATACATGAAGTCCTAAACTCCATTTCCACTTCCCTGTGCTAGCTCTCTTGGAGTCTTTGACTCCACTTCCATTCTGTTTCCTCACCCCACACAATGAAGAAAGAGATAGTCTTTTAATGGTGTTATTTTGTTTATTTTATATTTAGTTAAAATGTCACTTGCAAGTCACGTGATATTTAAAGAAGAGTCCTGATAGGCATACATCCATAGCTGGCAACACACCCTTATACACTCCCAGGTGGCATGACAATTTTGATATTTCAACACTTAATTGAGGGCAGTTTTGTCAAAGCTCATATAAACCTTGTAAAAAAATGAAAACAGATCAAACAAAATCAACAGTTTTCTCTTCCTCTCCCTCCACCGTCACCGTCACCGTCTCACTCTCCTCCGCCGTCACCGTCCGCCGCTCCTTCATCCTTCTTTCCGCCGTCTTCAACACCACTCTTCCGCGTTTAAAGACGAAGAATTACGAATGCAGGGTAAAATAATGGTAACGCCTGTTAAAGATTGTGGTCATTCATTATTTTTGTCATCTTAAGATTGTGGTATATTTTATTACTACATTTTATCTATTAAGTATTTTGAATTGTATATCTATATTTTAATGAGAGTATTCTTATATATTTTAGTCTTGTTCGCACTATATCAATGGCCAGCTCAATTCATCACTGTCTCTTGGAATTTCTATTGAACTTTTATGAGAACCAAACTACCAAAATATTAGCAAAGTTGTGAAGCATATAGCCACAATTTTGCAAAGTCGTAACCATCTTTTTTTCACGCGTTCAAAGTTACTCATCTATAAATTTATCAAACTCAAAATAGAAAAAATTAATGAAATTGGAGTTCAAAAATCATAATAGGTGTGTCGCGTCGTTTTTCGGAGATCAAGGCTATTTGATTAGCTTTTGACTCACTAATTATTTCACGACTGAACATTTAATTTTTAAGAAAAGGGGAAAAAAGTTCAAACTACCCCTTTGAAAAGATTTAGGGTCCGGGGGTTAGTTACATAAAGGGAAGGTATTAACACCCTTTATGTCCGTAGTATCGGGAACCTCTTAGTTTTATGTAATTAATGTGTTATAACTTGCTTCTAAAAAATGGAATTTAAAGTGATAAAAAGAAAAAGAAACCTATTTTATCTAAAAAAAATTATTGTTTGGAATGACGGGTGTCCTTTGTCTACGTACCCGTGAGGGATCAAAACCTCGTAGTTCGAGGTAAAAATTGACGTTTGATTGGTTGTGTGTTTTTTATTAGTTTTTGAAAAAAGTTTTAAAATGAAAAGTCAAATGGCAAAATAAACTTGTTTGTATTTTTTATGTTTAAAGAAAATGACTTAAAGTAGATTGCAATTTTGATTTATGAAAGAATAAAGATAAAAGAATCATTTGATTTTTGGAATCAAGGTTTATTACGAAAATATTTTTGTGTTTTGTTATTTGCAAGTTTTTTGTTGTTTTTAAATGATTGAACTAAAGTATAAACTAACGGAGCAGAAAAGTAAAGCGTAGGTACCTTATGGTGGTGTTGGACCACCACAAAAACCTTTAACCTAAACTAGAGAGAAAGTAAATGACATACACACACGCACGCAGACATGCACCTACAACTATTACATTAAAGCCTATGATACATGATACAGTCTGCGGAAAGTGAATGACGGAAATAAATAATTTACATTTAGACCTAATTTACATTTTAATATCCTTGCTATAAAATAAATGACATAAATAAATATATAAACAAATATTAAATCTAATCTTAAAATGTGCATGAGAGAATATAAAAATAATTACAATGCTAAAAGATAAAAAATGAAATGCTTGAAAAAATAATTCATCTACTATGTTGAGCACAGTTTGGAGTGACAACGGCGAAAGCACGACATTCTTCTTCTTGAATTCTGTTTTCGATAACAAATGTTTGGTGATGTTCATAGCATTCTTGGTTAAATTAGCGATTGATTCGCGGTGGTAACTCATTCTTCTTCTGTTTTTTTTTTTTTTTCAGTTGTGAAAGTAGAGTGATGCGGTTGAAATCCTCTGTGCTGTCAAGAAGAAACGAGTGAGACTATTGAAGACCTAAATATCTCTTATTACTTAAAGTTAACCGTAAGCAATATTTTGCTCTCGATTTACCCTACTTTCTTTACTTAATTTTACTATAATAACCCTATTTAATTTAAACAAAACAAAACAAACCTATTTTTTATTAAAATCGTCCCCTATTTTTTTATGAAACCTAAACTAAACTAATTACCCTATTTTTTATGAAAAAAAAACCTACTTTTTATTAAACCTGTTTTTAATTAAAAACAAAAGAAAATCGTCCCCTATTTTTTTATGAAACCTAAACTAAACTAATTACCCTCTTTTTTATCAAAAACAAAATAAACCTATTTTTTATTAAAAACAAAAGAAAACCGTCCCTTATTTTTTTATGAAACCAAAGCAAAATCGTTTCCAAACTAATTATCCTATTTTTATTGAAAACAAAGCAAAATCGTTTCCAAACTAATTATCCTATTTTTATTGAAAACAAAGCAAAATCGTTTCCATCATTTCCTTTCTCTTACTCTTAAACGTAATCACTCATGCTTATCAAAACAAATCGCCGTAACCGATGCTAAACAAATAAAATTTGCCTCTTCTCTCATTTCTCCTAGATTCTCATCTCCTCCTTTCATATCTTCTTGGTTCATCTTCTCTCTCTATTATGTTCCCATCGCCTCCATTTCCGGCACCGTGGTCGGAAGACCACCGTCGATGGAGGTATGCAATTTGTTCTTTTTCAATTTCTTATTCAATTTTTTCTTTCTCAAATTGATATCGATTTTGATTTACGATTTAAATGACAATTCCATTGTTAGTTATACTATTCCAATTCCATTTTGATTTTGGTTTATGATTCTATATGCTCATTAGTGATTCATTTTAAAGGTAAAGTTGTTTACTTAACCACAATTTAGCTATTTGTACGTAGAACAAATGCAATGCAATGTTTAAATTTTTTTTATTTTTATAAATTTATTACAAATGAATATCAAGTTATTGCAGGGATGGTTTGAATATCAATTTATTGTAACCATGGTTTGTGTAGTATGTAAATAACTAAATTTAATGAACAATTCAATTCAAGACAATTGTATAAAAATTTGCATGCAAGTGTATCGTTTTTCTTTTATGAGAATCTTAGTTTAGCTTTTAAATTTTTCATGATTTTTCTATGCTTTGGTAATACACATACCGCCCCTTCTTCTGTCACACAGTTTACCGATGATGTTCACCACATTGAGAACTCTATTAAAAGTGGAACAAGTGAAGGTTAAGTTTCTACCACTATTTATTTCAGCTTTTACTTCTATTCAGTGTTGCATCAGGTTGTATTATTTGAATAAGTAGTGTTATGCTGCATTAATTTCGTGTTATGTGACTTGGTTTAATGTCCTGGTTGGTATGAATATGTTTGGACTGTTGTGTTTTGTTTTTGGATGTCATTATTCTATTTAATTTAATCACCGACAATTTATATAATATTCTCTTGGTGGTCAGTACTAGTCTAGCGTTGACGGTTTATGCAATTGTCATTGCCTGCAGTGGCTTGGATCCAATTTTTGAGCGAGTTGTTTCCTTATGTTTTATGGCATTTAGTTTTATTTAATCACCTTTTGTCTATGTTTTTTTAGTTTTAACTACTTCTCCTATTACATGTTTGATTGAATGCCTTATTGGATTTCACTTTCAACGGTCATGTTGTTTTTGTGTTACAGATGTGTGTTCTTAGATTTAAAATTTTCTTCATTCCTGTTATATTCTTCAATGCCTATATGTGTGTTTAAGAAATTATTTCATTCACAAGTCTAAATCCAGCTGATAATTTTTATTTACAAGAATATGACCAAGTAATTAATTTTAGAATAAGTACCAACAAGTCTCTTACTACAACCAGGGCCACAAAAGCGGTCTTTAGCTTCATTTTATTATTACAAAATGGTAATTGAAATAATAACTACGCTATTATATATTT
>Ga0228711_1001119_pt1 | contig 38054 bp, 15 predicted proteins | sample MedpolnodulmetaG_2_FD_177996 | JGI IMG/M metagenome (GOLD analysis project Ga0228711, IMG submission 177996) | Root nodule microbial communities from Medicago polymorpha collected in Santa Monica, California, United States - brown nodules | ecosystem: Host-associated > Plants > Roots > Nodule...
ACAAAAGACAAACAACCAAGAGATTGTTTTCTACCTCAATGGTGTTACTGGTTTAAGCACATCCTTTTGAACAATCTATTCCTTTCTCGGCAGCAGGCAGCAGCTAGAATCTAGAGAATTTGGAGTAATATTCACTGCAATTCATGTTCTGCAGCAAACAAAAGCTGCAGAGGCAATAACATTTATAGATTCAATCTATGCATTAGCCACCCTTTAAACTGTTAATGTATATATAATTTTTCAAAGGGAAATGCTTAGTATAGCGAAGGATTGCATCACGAGCGGTTCGCGAATGAGGCGTCCTTAACGTGTCGCCAATTTGTGATTTTTTTTTTTGGTAACCAAGTTGCATACTTTTGTTAAGTTTCTCTCTCATAACAAATTCATTTTCTCTCGTTTTTCTGTTGATAAAAGTTAAATTCTCTTTTTGTCCTTTACAAAAGATCATTTTCTCTCTTCAAAAGATATATTTATTTGTAAGATTCTACATCTACCGCCATTTCACTATGTTTTGAACCACCGATGATGATTTCATGGCACCCAAGGTTGGAGCTAAGATCAATGGGATATTTGAATTAGAATTTAGGGCTTCGTAGGTATGATTTAACATGAAGAAAGAGACAGTGCCTCAAAGGAATTTCCCATGCTCTTCTAAGTTCTAACAGATTATGTGATTGTGTTTTGATACTGGTTCAAATCAAAAGTTGTTTGGAATAAGAGAGGATGAAGCTGAAACTCTGAAAAAGGGTCTTAGCTATGACGGTGGATTTTTATTATTTTATTTCTTATCAATATTTATTAAGAAAAAACATAAAAAAAAAAAAAAGCAATCGTGATTTTTTCGGGACTATTTTGTTCGGGAGAAATAGCACTGCTCGTTTTTAAATTGAAGGAAATCGATTCGAGTTTTGCATAATATAGTTCTGCCATATTGTTTACGTACTTAAAGTATTGTGTCCTGCCACTAACAAGGTACTCGAACATGAAAAGTAAAGTTAACATGGCTGGAGCAAAAATTTCTTATAGATAGACTATGTTTGATTCTATCCTTATCAACTCGAGTTGGTTTCTCTATTTGATTTATAAACCCTGGTAATACTCTTATGAAATCTAGAACTTGGTCACTCTAAACAATTAATTAAAATATCGACTGAAAATTGTTAAAGTATGATTTTGTTTGTTGGTTACCTTATCTCGAGCACTTTCAGCAAATGTTCAAGCCATATGAACTATTCTTCTGATCTTTCTCCAATATGCAGTAGCATTCATTGAAACTTTGCTGTAGAAATATACTTTGGAGGCTTAATTTTGTTTCAACAACTAGACAATCTTTCCAACAATTTTAGAAAACCTACTTTATCTTTGATAGTGCGCAGTAATCAAACAAAATGTATATGAATGAATGATCAAGTGTTATTTACCTGATCTTTCCAACACAGTATTATCGGCACATTCAGCGCATACTTAAGTCTCGTGCTTGAAAAAAAATGAACAGTATGCCAAATTTCATAATCAAAAGAGGCAATATAACTAATTAGCAATCCAAGAGAACGTGAATTTTTTTTTTTCTTCCTGAGATTATAATAGAGATTTAGCTCATCACCCCAGGCACATAATTTAATTTCATCCTTAACTTGGCCAAACAAAAGTGTTCAAAGGTTCATGGTATGAACTAAAATTAAATCTCTTCCTCAATTAAAAACAAAAAAACTAAAATTAATTTACCTCTAGCTATGGTATGAACTATGAACAATCTTCCCCTTTCTCCAATCTGAAATTCAAGTTCTAAAGCAAACCAAACAAAAACAACAGAGACTAATTTTTTTTTTTGGTCAAGTAGGCTAGAGCTCACACAATTAAATGTGGAGAAATGGTGTGTCCGGGGTTCGAACCCTAACCCCTACCCCTGCATATAATATGCAATATTTCTACCAACTAAGCTAAGCTCACGGGGATAGTAGAGACTAATTTATATATAGTCCAAAGAGAAAAAGAAGAAGAAGGGATCGAATAAAGTAAAGTATACTGGAAAGGAACCTTCTTAGAATGAAAATTATTACAACATGAAGCAAAGTACATTCAGTGAGTGATGAATGATGCATGATAGCTATAGCTAAGCAAGCAAGGCACCGTTTTTTACTATTTTACACCTGAAAAATTATATTTTACAAATCCTCGAAAATTCTGAAGTTAGATATTAATTTTTTTTAATAAAGTATTAAATATAGTACTAGATTTCAAATAAAATCAGGATATTTTTTTTTATTTAGGAGTGTAATGAAAAAAAAATTGTATTCCATTATTTAGATATTATATGACCTGACGAATCAAAATTTTCATTTCATTGTTTGGAAAATAGATAAAATGAAACAAATTATAATTTTTTTATTCCGTGGTCCATTCTCATTTCTTAAAAATAGATTCAATACATGCTATTATGATCTGCATACATCGGAAAAGAACTGTGTCATACTGGATCTAACGTTCAACGATTCCTGATTTCTACTCCAAAAGGAAAAATTTGGAAACAAACCTACGAGTGTTTTTCAGTTAAATTAATATTGTTACTTTATAATGTAAAAATATTACATTATAAAAAACTTTCCGTTAAAATTGATTTAACTTTTTATTTGGATTAAATTATTACATTATAATGTTAGCAAAAGAAAGTATTATATTATTTAATTAAATTAATATTGCTATGTAATTTTCAACACTCCACCCCTTTTGTTTTTCAATCTGCTATCCTTTCTCCATTCCTTTAAAAAAAAAAAAACTCCTATCCTTCCTTCATATGTTCTCCATTTAATCAACCCCCACATTCACATTTTCGTATAAGTTTGAGACAAGGACGAAGGGCTTCATAACCATGAGTGGCATTAGCTACCCTAAAAGAAAAAAAATCCTCAACAATTAACATAGTTTTATATGTAGCCGATCCAATAATGTATTATTTGACTACTTCAAACCATTTTGTTGGTTTAAAAAGAGATAATATAAAAAAAATGATAAATTATCTAGTTTAGTGTTAATTATGGATAAATTTGACTTCTTAAAACTGCATGGAGCTCTACTTTTATAGATAACTATTATTAGTTTTTATTTTCTTCCTTGTCTTTTCATTAAAGTATAGTAAGTTTAAAATTTACTGTATAAACACATTAGTGGTTGTACAGTATTCAGTACCTGAAATATAATATTTAGTTTTCAAACCTACAAATCATTCATATATATAGAAGACTTCTTTCACTCTATTTCACACCTTCTTCCGTCCAAAATTTTTGGGTCATATTGGAGTTCAAAGAAGTAATTTGTCAAGATAAGTAGGATAATGTCGAGCATATCACTAATATTGAAAAACTACTCAAGTTCATCAATGTCAGAATAAATGTTGCATGGTCTAACTATTTAATATATTGAAAAATATATGATAGCACATATTGATGTAGACACAATTATTAGTGAGTTTACATTTAGTCACAATAATCTAATTTTTTATTAGATTATTTCTTAGCGTAATAAAATTATCATCTTCAAGCAAAATATTTTTACACTATATAAATTCAAATTTTTTATATATTTATTAGTTAGAGTCCAAATTATAGGTTTTCCTTTAGAAACAGACATTGACAATGAAAGTTTTTTTTTTTTTGAATAAATTGACAAAGGGAGTATTGTTTATTTGTGTTAAATCTATTAATCTACTTAACATTAACAATTAACCAATAACAATATATAAAAAATCAAAGTCCAACAAAATCTCATAATCGTCCTTATTAAACTCATGATTTCCTTAATTTTATGTGCGTAATGGTCATTTTGCAAAATTTAATTTATTTGTTTTTTAAAAAATTAATTACGGATAATGGTCATCACAAGTGTAACCAATTTTCATGGAAAACTATGAAACTAATTTATCATTTTTTTTAAAAATTAATTATGGATAGTGGTCATATCTACTAACGATATATAAAAATCGAAGTCCGGAAAAATCGAATATTTGTCCTTATTTAAAACTCATGATCTCCTTAATTTTATAATTGTCCAGCAAACATTGAATGTTCATTTGCATATAAAATAAAAATCTATTTAATAGAAACATCACATTGATGTTTATATATTGAAAATAATCAGGAGTTTCTAATATTTTATCATGTCGACTTTATCAAGATCTCCTTAATATTCATAGGAGGATAAAATTAATTTAGGATAACTAATCGTTCGACCAACTCTATCATTAAGATTAATTCTAAATGGACCCAAACCCACAAAAGTTATCGTGACTCAAACACCTAAACGAATACCATAAAAATCAAGAAGAGTATGTCATCCTTTTGTTAAAAAAAAAACACTATCATTGAACCTCTCTACCAACACATGGAATTCATTGTTGTTTGGATCGACCAATGTTGCATTACGATCGATTTGATCATCAAAATATCCAGCAAACATATTTGACAGCATTATGGCGGCACCCTGAACATAAACAAGCTTTTCATCAAAAACAATTTTGAAAAGAGATATACAAATATGTGCATCATTATGGACGGATAATTTAACATACAAAGCATATACTCCCACATGGTTTGCATCAACCTCCACATATGTTCTATATTTGATCCTTGGTTTATTTAGCACCTTGTCCAAATTAGTTATTAGATGTGGATCTAAATATGCTAATACATAAAAACATAGATAAGGTTACATGTTAGCAACATTTGAAGAAATTTAAATACGAAAAAATAATAAAATAAAAATATGAAACAGACGAATACCGATCAAACAATGATACGAAAACAATGTCTCCATATTACGACTAACCATTACAGAAATGAGAGATGAACAACAAAAGACGGTGAGTTGACAAAAAAAAGTTACCAAAAGTAGAGATCTTAATTTATATGGAAGAAAAAGATTAAAAGTGTTTATACTCATTTTTAAAGGACTCGTTTTTAATTTTATACGTCTAAATTGGTTCAACGGCCTATTTAATAAGATAAAATTGTTCTCCACAAATTTATGCTAAATACTATCATTTTAGTTTGAAAAAAAACAAAACGATATTCATTAATGTCTCCTGATCTACAACATTGTCGCTCAATCATTGATTAAATAGTTGATCTTTCAATATGATCCAAATGAACACCCCAACATGACGAAAAATCAAACAACGACGCACAAGACGACAAACAATACAACACTGCACTTAAACGACGAAATCAAAAAGAAAAGAAAAATACTTAGATCGTTGTGAAAATTATTTATTTAAATTGAAGTATATAGAAAAAAATGAAGATCAGTGATTTCAGATAAAAAAAAATGAAGATCAGTGAAACCCTTTTAGTTAAGATAATGGAATGACCCAAAACCACCCTTTAATTAAGAAAATGGAAGAGAGAATTTAGAGTGAAAACTCTCTCCGCTGAGAGAGGGAGGAGCTAAAGAAAAATATCAAACCTGATTTTTTTTTTTATATATCCTCAATACTACCATTATATAATGTACAAGTAAAAAGAAAAATACACACGACAAAGTGATCTAGTTATAATAAGGGACTATAAACAAGTGTTGATTTTTTTGTTTGAAGGAATAAACAAGTGTTGAATGTTGACCTAATTAATTATTTATGTACTTTTATATCATTCACACGTTTTTAAATATATTTAGGAAGACCTAAATAAGGTAGGACAAATGGAGTAAGTAAAAAGGAATCAATTAAAAAAAATAGAATAATGGTCAAACAAGAAAGACATAGAATTTCTATAAGTTCCATAGCAAAATGCAAATTGTAAATCATCTAGCTACTGATTGTTCTTGTATACACATCAAAGAGCATTATTATCTCCTCTACTCACTCCACTAAGGTAAATAAACAACTAACTATAATCATCAAATGTTAACTTTGTATTTTCTTTATCCATGTATATGTGATTAATGTTACTTTTATTGGGGGTGTAAATAAAGATGGCTGTTGAATACTATGACTTTGGACCTTACAAGATCCACCATAGTTCAGTCTTTCATACAACCGATCTTTCATTTGCCTTTGTCAACCTGCGTCCTGCTGTCACTGGTATATCTTGCTCCCTCACCTCTTTGATTTATTGCTCATATGATCTTCAAGCTTAAATATCTTTATTAATCATCACTTTCCTTTTTATCTTTTGCAGGTCATATCCTTTTTAATCTGATGTTAATAAAAAAAAGTTAGTAGTATAATTAATCAACGTTATGTGTATGAATATTACTAGATTATCATTTATGAATAAATTTGTTAAATTCTGTTTTTTTATCTTGCAAGATAATTAGTAGCATTAATAAGTGTGTATTTAAAAATAAAAAAAACAAATAATTTGAAATAATGCTTAAATATTTAAGAATTTTTTTTTAAGGGGTCTAGATTTAGAGATATGGTACATTGTAATCCGTACTAGGTAGGAATGATTAATCTATCTTTATAATATGGTAAGTGTCTGTCTCGTAAGTACAACTCAAATAGTAAAAAATAACAACAACATTTGATATGTCCGGTTGTTGATTCGAACATGCTATTCCCCTCTTTTAAGCACTTGTTGTGTGAGGTTCGCCTCAAATAGTAAAAGACAACAACAACATTTTGATATGTCGGGTTGTTGATTCGAACCTGCTATTCTCCACTTTTAAGCACTTGTTTTTTGAGGTTCGCCTCTAGTTTATAAAGAAAGAAAGAAATTATTGTGAGGGCTGAATTGACACACTCTTTTGTTAGGTAAGCTAAAATCATTGATAAAAAGAGGTAAGCTAAAATCAGCCCAAACTCAAAAGATAGCATCTCAATATTATTGTAGCTTCATCATATAATCACATTGGTTAGTGACTATTGTGGACATTTTGTTAGAAATTTGTCTGGGTGATTACTCTAGCAATATTTCATTTCTATGATTATTGCAGCTGTATTTGTAATCACATAAGGCAATGGAAATTCTCAAAATCTTAATACTAAGGCTACAATTGTGACTGTGAGTTACTTGCTTAATGTAAACATGAATCAACTTGGCATTTTTTGAAGCTGAATTTGATTGACTTAACAGTAGCTAGCTACATGTTCTAATCTGTCCGAAGCGTGAAGTGAAGCGTGTTGCTGATCTTACTGATGATGAGAATATTGAGTTATGGCGCATAGCACATAAACTTGGTAGACAACTTGAGAGCTACCATAATGCATCATCACTTACATTTTGTATCCAAGTAAGACAATTTGGAGAAATATGTTGTTATTTGAGCATATAAGGTTTTTCTTTTAATGTAAGTTGCCTAAGACCAATGCTATATGGCTATACAATTTTTCAACTTAACCAAATCAATATTTTTGAACCAGGATGGACCTCAAGCTGGACAATCAGTTCCTCATGTTCATATCCATATCCTTCCTCGGAAAAACGGTGATTTCGAAAACAATGATGACATTTATGATCTGGTAGGATGGAACATTTGTGTTTTTAATAATTTGGCTGGTTTTTCAGTTCTTCTAAAAATCAAGTAAAAATTTGGATGTTATTGTTTGTTTGTGAATGATGCAGATAAATGAAAAAGAGAAGGAGTTGAAAAGGAAGCTAGCTGTGGATTTAGAGAGGAAAGATAGGAGCCTTGAAGAAATGGCACAAGAAGCTGATGAATACAGAAAATTTGTCCTTTGAAAGTGAAACTAGAAAAGATGTGAAAAATTACTAAATCTCTGTGAAATGAAAATATTGATAATAAAGGAACAAAGTTATTTGGAAACTTGTATAGTTACAAGTTTCCTATTATATGGAAATTGGAAGTTATGTTTCTTATGGTAGCTTTGATTTGGTATTGTTTCTGAGACAATGAAAGGGATGAAATCAAAGTAATATTGAAAAACTATATATAAAATAATACTGGTTTATGTTTTACTTTATTCGGATCAACGTGTATTTTAGTAAAACGCTATTTAAACACTTCAAACTCTTCAACATTCATTCAACACTTCATTTTATCATTATTCAAATTTATATCACATTATCAATATATCACATTATTTTCTCATGATTTCTTTATCTCTCAATACATATACATTTATATTTATATGAGTGTTCACGCAACATTTTCCTTTTTATTAAATAAAATAAAGACAAAGATGTTTACGTGTTAAATCTAATAATTAGTACTTAACTCTGTTATTAGAGTTGATACATTAAAAACCATTAAAGCAAGGTCATTCTAATAATTCAAACAAACTTTCTCCACACGAGTATATTTCACATGTAATACTACCTCCGTCCCTAATTATAGGGACCTTTTGAGAAAAACAAGGGAATTAAGAAAGTTGATTGTTGAATTAATTTTGTTGACAATTATTATTATTTTACATGTTTACCCTTTATGAAAGAGAATTAGTGAATGTTTTCATAGAGTATTTATTATATATTGCAGACAAATATGCAGTATAAATAAGGATATAGTGGTAAAGAAATAATTAATGTACATTGAAATTTGAAAGGGATCTTATAAAAAGAGAAAAAGAAAAAACACAAAAGAGTCTTATAATTAGGGACGGAGGTAGTACATTTTAAAAAAAGAAAAATAAAATTATATCGTTTAAAACTACAATTTTAAAATATGTGTAATTATTTATTAAACAATGCACTGATAAAATAAGTCGGTGGTTTCTTATCTCATCCTTCTAAAACACCTTACTCCATTTCAGATTATATAATCTAAATAGATAAAAAAAAAAAAATGGACATAAACCCATCACTTGGATTCAAAATCCAAAAAGTAAGGTGCGCGGAAAATTGAAGTTTGAGAAAAGAAATTGAAACTTGTTGCTCTCATTTCAGTTTTTGCTATGAAACACTAGAAAATTACACATTTACCCCATCGACAGTTAACTGCCGCCGGATTTACACTTAAAAAAATACCATCAGTTAACTGCGAAACAAGGAATTTTGGCCGTTAACTGCCGTCGGGTAAGTCTTTTAGCAATCTCAAAAGTGGGAACAGCAATTTTCAAAGAAATTCTCAACCAATGTGGCCCAGGTGAAATTTAGGCCATAGTGAGCCTCTCCCAGGCCTAGGCCCAGGCCCAGGACTAAGAGATGAATTGGCGGGAGTATGAGAGAGTGAGTACTCCAATGAAGAAACTGTATATATCAGTGACAGTAGTTGAGAGTTGAACGGCTTCGATTTCGAACTTTTTGTCTTCTCTTCCTCCTTCATTCACATTCACCACCACCATGGATACCACACTCTCCGTTCTCAAGGTAAACCCTATTATATTATTCAACCTCATTCATTCTTATTTATTTATTTTTTATAAAAATGTAGATAAATTATTGCATAAACCTTCCAATTTCATTTTCATTATGCCTTTTTATTTCTTCATACAAAACTTAGATACCCTTTTTTTAGTTTCCACTTTACTAGGTGGGTTTTCAAAAAAGTTTCATTTTTGTTAGGTTTTTAGGGATTTTTTTATGTGTAAGGGAAAAGTTGTTATTTTGCCCCATTAATAATGTACATGAAATGGATAAGTTGATGCTGGTAAAAATTTGAAAAAAAAAATGAATTAATTGAATGTAATCACATGTGTCAGTGTCAAATCGATGTTGGGACAATGATACGTGTCAGACATGTCTTCCATCAGAAGTGTCGGTGCGACGGAGATTTTGAGTATTTGAATGTTATGAGATTGATCAATGCTGATATGTTTGTAACTTGTATTATTCAGGATTACTTTGGGTTTTTGAGTTTTCGACCTTATCAGAGAGAGGTTATTGAGAAAATTATTCAGAAAAGGGATTGCTTGGTAGTCATGGCTACTGGTAGTGGAAAGTCTTTGTGGTAAAATACTTCATAACGCCATGTGTTTTTCTTGTTTTTGTTGCTAATTGCTTAAATCGGAGAGTTGAAACTTGAAAAAGTTAAACTATATTTCCAAAATATGTGTTCATTTTAACTTACTAATTAGAAATTGTGACTCTTGAAATGAACTATTGTGATGGAGAGAAGATGAAATACTAGTTAAGGGTGATGCATTTTTGGAAATAATGAAGGAAAAAAATTGGACGTTTTCATCGTTTCCCAAAAATGCACACAATTGTTCACGTCAAGAGTCTTAACACAAGTTTTAAGAAATGAAACTAGAAAATATTTTCACAAAGTAAACGGGGCCTAACCTATATTTTTTATTTTCGTTTTGAGCAGTTATCAAGTACCTCCATTAGTTGTGCAAAAGACTGGGATAGTTGTGAGCCCTTTAATATCATTGATGCAAGATCAGGTGAATTAATCCGTTCTTCCTTATGGATGGTTCTTTTTGTTTTCATTTCTATGATTTGTATGTTTTCTATCTAGCTTGAAATAGTGTGACTATCTAATATGGAATAAATGGGAAAACAGGTAATGGCTTTAAAACAGCGAGGTATCAAAGCTGAATATCTTTCAAGCGCTCAGAAGGATTACACTGTTCAGAGTAAAGCCGAGCGTGGTCAATTTGACATTCTGTTCATGACTCCTGAGAAGGCATGCACAATTCCTACCAGGTATGCTATGAAATAAAGTTATGCATAAGCTTCTTCTGTATAGTTTATCACCTTATCTTGAGTGGATAATTACAAATAATATAGCTTATCGGTAGAGCGAAGTGTCAGTAATTACTCTAGAAAATGGTTAAGAAGCTGCAAAATCATCAGAGTAAAGTAGAATTGTTTTCCTTATTTTATCAATAAATGCTCTTTTTGCAAAGAAATGAGGGACCACAGTGCTTTGAGTTTATTTGTTGTTGGAGCTGAAGGTGTTAAACCAGGAGGTTATCTTATCGTGCATGAATATCCTTTCTTGTCATCCCTTTTGACACATGCACATGGACGTGTGTATTCTACAATGACATAATGACATTTCTGTTGATGTATGAATCCAATGATTAACTATAATTTCTAGTTGGTTGTGTCTTTTCAGGATTAGATCATTGATCTTAGTCCACACTGTGCATTGTCTAATTATGATCTGCTGTTAAACTTATGTCATTTATGCAGTTTCTGGTCCAACTTGCTAAAAGAAGGAATTAGTCTTTTTGCCGTTGATGAAGCACATTGTATATCAGAATGGGGACATGACTTTAGGGTGGAATACAAGCAGTTAGACAAGTTACGTGGCGTTCTGTTAGACGTTCCTTATGTTGGTCTAACTGCAACTGCTACTGAAAAGTAAGCATTTTTTGTTTTGGCTGTTAGTGAAGTATATCATTGCTGTTTTCTATAATAGTTTTGCCCACATTCTGTGCCTACTTTGTATATATATTTATTCTACAACTGATTTTTATTGATTTGAACACTGACATCGTGACATGATGGATACTGTTTGACATTTAAGGTGTGTTTTCCATCCTTCAGTTGATATGATCCTATGGGTAGATTACTAGGGCATAAACTTATTTTGAAAATCAAAATACAAATGAACAAGTGAGGATTAATTTAGCTAAGTTAAGAATGTAGGGTTCTAATATCCATTGGTTTATTTATTGAGGGAAACACTCCTCTCGGATGCTTTGTCGTTTTTGGTGAACACTTTTTAGAGGAAAGGGTTAGGCAGCTCTAGGTCTTGTTCTAAGATACTTTTGACTTAAATCTTTACTGATAAAAAAATTTCAGTAGCATATCCCTTGTAGTGTACACTGTTGGTTGTTGCTTTCTATTTCCCCTTGACAACATTTCATTACGGGAAAGTGACGTCCATTGCTTGTGTGCTAACTCCATTCCATGTATTACTATAAGAAAGAATTAGATACATTGATATTTCTACATTCAAAATTTGTTCAATGAATTTGTGACGCCTTTTCTAGTTACATTGCAGTGCTTCATGATTTTTTTTCATTAATAATATTTTGTAACTATATTTAGTGAATTAGAGTAATCAGAGAAGCTTTATACTTGTACCATATTTCCAGGGTTCGGCTTGACATCACCAATTCCCTGAAGATGAACGATCCTTACGTTGTAGTTGGTTCATTTGATCGCCCAAATCTTTTCTATGGTGTCAAGCAATTTAACCGTGGACAATCTTTTATTGATGAGCTTGTGGAGGAAGTTTCAAAAGAAGTTGCTAATGGTTGTTCAACTATAATTTACTGCACAACAATCAAAGATGTAGAACAGGTAATGCACTAGATACGTTACATGTGAAACCCAAAAGAGTGTTACCATGCTGTCATGTCACTGTCGACTTGTGTTAATATTTTATTGATATGATATTTTTTTATATAGATTTACAAGTCACTTACGGAAGTAGGTATTAATGCTGGAATGTACCATGGCCAAATGGATGGAAAATCACGAGAGGAGTCTCATAGGTGAGTATTTTTTCTTGTATATTTTAAGAATATGAAATCAAGTTTTGCCTTTAATCATTGTGGGTGCAGAGCATGCTCCTTCCCCTTCTCTCTCTCTTGTTGAAGATGCTTGGTGCATTTTAAGCCTAACCGACTATATGTTAATTTCTTGCAGATTATTTGTTAGAGATGAAATGCAAATCATGGTGGCCACAATTGCCTTTGGCATGGGCATAGATAAACCTAATATAAGAAAAGTGATTCACTATGGCTGCCCTAAAAATCTAGAGTCTTACTACCAGGAAAGTGGTCGATGTGGTAGAGATGGTATAGCTTCTGTTTGTTGGCTTTACTACACAAGAAGTGACTTTGCAAAGGGAGATTTTTATGCTGCAGACTTAAAATCGGTATACATATTTGTATTTAGGAAATAAGATGTTTGGTTGATGAATTTTGTGGTTGTGAGCTTTGAACTTGCTGACCCCATATGCATATTTCCCTTGTACGAGTTGTCCCTATTGTCTTGATTATGCTTTTGGGTCTCCAATATACCAGGAAAACCAAAAAAGAGCTGTGATGGAGTCATTGCTGGCTGCCCAACAATATTGTTTGTCGGCAACTTGCAGAAGAAAGTTCTTGCTTGAACACTTCGGGGAAAAAATTTCAGCTGAAAGATGTGGTAAGCCTTTCACTAAGATCCTTAAATACAATTGTACTGTTATAAAATAAGAACTTAAGCTTATATTATAACTTTATGTTATTTTGTTGGCTTTATAGAATTAGGGAACAATGTGTTTGATTCTAGCACTCTCTCAAGTTGGAGCATATATGTCATGCTCCAAAGTTGTTACAATTAAAGTTAACTTGAAACCCTCTAAATATATCAACTAATTTTTGGTTAAATTCAGTAGTAATCTTACCTGGGACAAAAGCATATCTTTTTCGGTTTACTCTATGTTTCAGTTTCTTTTAAATCTTGTTTGTAGGGAACTGTGATAACTGCACAGTCTCGAAGCAGCAGCGTGACTTGTCAAGAGAAGCATTTCTTCTAATGGCTTGCATTCATTCATGCAACGGCAGATGGGGCCTTAATATGCCGATTGATATCCTGCGTGGTTCTCGAGTAAGTTGTTCAAAATTAAAACTAATTTTTTTTTCAGTATCACTTAAAAGTAATTTGCTAGATTTTTAGTTCTTTTTTGGTGGCATTAGTTTCTTGCACTTTTCATTATGCACTCTCCATTTGTCTATTAGCATATTATCTTTGTGTTTTCATTCACAAAAGAAAACCTCTTACATTACTCATTACATAGTATATTCTTTATTTCTTATGTCATCTTTTCTTTGGGTTGGATTTTACCTGTTGAATCCTTTCCTTTAGCCTTGTATGATAATTGTGTTATGAATATTATAAGTGGATGTCCATATAGCAATTGGGTTATTTGGTCATACTATTTGCTTATTGGGCTATATTCTGCTTCCCCACCAAGTCATTGTATTTATCTATAAATAGAGCTCATATGTAACCTAATTGTACACCACAAGAGAATAATAGAATCATCTCTCTTCTCTTTCTTTCTCCTTCTCTCTACTTTATTCTTGTTCTTATTTCTTTAGTTTCATAACAAATTGTGATTTATTTAATGTAATTATTTTTTAGCATGCCTATTCCAATTCATTTTCATATAGTTATTGCACCAATAGGTGTTTAAGAAAATAGGACTAAATTCCAGACAGAGGTGAAAGCTAGGTGTGATATTTGAGTAAAGTTGCAGAAGTCATTTTGTGGGAGAAAATCTGGAAAAATTTGTTGATTATAGTGATAAGGATGGGACATTACCTTGGTTTGCACAATACAGAATTTAAAATAGTATTCGGTGGTGCTTCTTTCACAATGATCGACAAACATCATGAACGTTGCACTAAAAAGAATTCAGGAAAGAGAAATCACCATGGAAATTTATATTTCATCCACCGATAGAAGTTCTATTTCACTTAGTACAGGAGGATACTTTCCCATTACTATATATTTATTTATATGAGGAATGCTAGCAACACTCACTTTTTGAACACTCTCTCTAGCACTCAACTCTTTTATTGGATGAAATCAATGTGTCCCACCACTTTGTGTGGGTTCAATTTTCAAAGTGTAGACCCAGAATGATTTAAACCAATAAGAGAGTGAGTATTAGAGAGGGTGTTCAAAAGAGAGTGTTGTTAGCATTACTCTATTTATATAATAACCTGCCAAGTGAAGTTGCTCAAAACTAATACTTGATGACTTAATTTCAGAAATGATCCTCTGAAAACATTACAATATAATGAAAATTACAGTTATTCCGCTGCACAAAAATTATCTCTTGGCTTAAAATTACACGATATTGGATGCAAAAAACTATAAATCCTATTTAAATGGAGAGTCAAATTATTCCACCTGCACAAAAAGTCTGTCTTAGCTCATAATCACATGATATGGAGTGCAAAAAACTATAAATCCTATTTCTGGTTATTCTTTATGTCAGTTGAAGCCGAAGAGCTTATTGGTTTACATGTGGCATTGTATATGACCATATTCAAATCCTTATCAAATAGACCTTTTATCTAGTGGATGTACATTAAAAGCATATTCAGATGTGGCATTGTAGGTTACTGCTTTGTCATGCTAGTTGATGTACACTAGAAATGTAAGTATCACTAGGGTTTTTTATGTAGGTTTTCGTTCAACCTTGACTGTTGCCTTTAAATTTCCTCATTTACCTTCCAACTGTTGATAGTTTTATTTACTCGTGGTTTGTAGGCAAAGAAAATAATGGATGCTCAGTATGACAAGCTTCCACTTCATGGACTTGGTAAAACATACCAAGCAAATTGGTGGAAAGCACTCGGACATCAATTAATTTCCCTAGGTATTTTAAATTGAAATAATTTACTTAGTTGCAGTTATAGCCTATGGTCAAAAGGTTCCGTCAATTGATGATCTTGCTATGCTTAGTTGAACTCTGTTGAGCAATTGCATTTACTACTGCATTCTAAATAATCTCTTTATTTGCTTCGTAATTTGAACTATTAAGTGCATGTTTGTTCAACATTCTAAATGGATTTCCGTACAAGCAAAAAAAAAACAATCCTTTTCGAAGCAAACACCTCAGAAATAGAGAATGTCTATTATGCTGTTGGGGGAACCAGAAATCTAAAACAAACAGCGCTTAATTTTTGGATATCACCATTGTGAAGCCTAGATGGTTTTGTTAGCTTGAGATAATGAAATCATGCTTCCCACTTTCCATTCAACCTTGTAGTTGAAGTTTTATTTCCTTGTTCACCATTTCTTATAGTCATTTTATAAGGTCTTGAGCACGATGTAAAAGTAGTATAGTACACAAAATACTTCCTGATTTTAGAAAATACTCCCTCCGGTCTCATGAATAAGCAAAAAAAGAAAACTAACTTCACACCCCTTAAGAAAAGTAGTTGGTGTCATTTTATTTTCTCAATAATAAAAAATTATTTTTTCCAAATTACCCCTCGTGGAACTTGTTCTCTGAGAATAAAAACTTTATTTGTAAAAAGTCTGAATCAATTGAAGGTTAATTTAGGAATAACAGCATTAACTAATATTGAAGTAGTTAAGAACATTTGCTTATATTTAAGACCATCAAAGAGAACTTTTTTGTTGCTTATATTTGAGACTGGAGGGAGGTAATGCATGATTAGATTGCAAGCGCTATGTTACAATAGTGAGAACCATGGATGAAATAGTTTCTGTTTTTCTGCAAGACCCCTTCTTTGTATTTATCTTTCCTCCTTTGATTTCCATTTATTCCAATGAGAGAATAAGTTGCCTTCTTACTACTGTCAAGCAGAATTTTTTACCTTGTTGCAGTATCAACATATGATCTATATACTAAGAAAAAAAAGGTTTGAAAAGAATAATAATTAGCGTATTTTTAAATGCAATCAGTTATTCATGCATATATCTTGTTATTTATTTGGTAAATTAAGTGTATTTCTTGCTGCAGCAGATTTATTTATGACATACTTTGCAATTTACACAAAAAATATCTATATTTTATACAGTAAATTTAATTTCAAGAAAATTGTGAGATCAAACTATGATTTTCTCCTTATGGTTAACAGGTTATTTGAAGGAGGTTGTCCGTGACACGTTCAGACTTATAAGGTAGGCCGGGATACATCACAGCAATTATTTGAAGTCTTTTTACTTCATTGCTGTTATTAGTTTTCCAATGTCAAAACCCATCTACTATATGTGCCTTTAGTTTCATTGTATATGTAATGTTTCGTTACCAAAACTACAATCCAACATAAACTTTGTTCTTTCATGAACCAGTGTCAGTTCAAAAGGAGAGAAATTTTTGGCCTCTTGTAGACCAGACTATCAACCTCCTTTGGTTTTGCCATTGGTTGGTGAGCTTGAAGAGGAGGAAAATAGAAGCAGAGAAGAATTCAAAATTTTACCCACTTCAGAATCAGGTTTCTCGGAGGTTGTAATGAAGTAGTGTTGTGTTTTTTCAACTCCTTTTCTCCTCAATGAAGCTTGGGAGAGTATAATTGTATGGGCTACATGAGTTTTGGCCTACCGCTGACCAATTTCTAATAACCATTGATATATTATGGAATAATAACTTTTTATTGTTATTTATAATATATACGGTTATTTGAAGTGGGTTCACCATGGACCAAAACTCATGCAATCCATGCTATGCACATTCATGAAGTTTCTTGAATAAGTGGACACCAGTCATACTGTTTTTAATTTATTTTGTTTTTTAAGAAACAGTAGTCATATGTATTTGTTTCCAAAAACACTGGCATATGTTAATCTAAATCTTTGTGTTGTCCTTCTCTACTCAGGCTGAGGGACAGCTCTACCAAATGCTTTTAGAAGAAAGGTTAAAGCTTGCAAGAAGTGTTGGAACAGCTCCGTAAGTTTTATTTTATCTTTTAACTTTTTCAAAAGAGCCAGTCCTACTTAAAGTTTCTTTGATCCACAATTTCTTCATGAAGCTGTTATACCTTTGTAGATATGCTCTATGTGGTGATCAAACAATAAAAAAAATTGCTTTGACAAGACCATCTTCAAAAGCAAGGCTAGCACTCATTGATGGTGTGAATCAGGTATGCTGAAGTTATAGAGTTTTCGATAAAGAGGGAAGAAAAAGATAAAGAACTGACTTAAGAACGTCGTTTTCTACGGTTGATGATACAAAAAGACTATGCAATAACCCATATTTATGCTAATACAATTCTACATAATTAAATTAGGAAACAAATCATGATAATAACCAAGAAAGATGGAAACTAATCTTAATATGTCTTGATATAATTGCAGCAAAAAAAGGCATCTTATCATTTCTGTCATTTGAAATTCTAAAAGCTCTGAATCATTTTGTACAGCACCTAGTAACAAGATATGGAGACTATTTTATTCAAGCTATTCAGAAACTATCAGGAGAATTAAACCTATCATTGGATGGTGTACCAAGCATTCAAACTAGTGAAGTACGGAAAGTATCTCCGACAGTAACCAACAAATCAACGAAGTTGTCAGGAGCGAAGTTTGATGCATGGAAAATGTGGCACGAAGAAGGTCTTTCTCTTCAGAAGATTGCTGTATGTCTTACTAATCTGTTCTTACTGTTAAACATATATGCTTTACATGTTTTAATGTATAACTTCTTCCTTTTGCCCCTCGTTTGTAATCTCAGAACTTTCCTGGTAGATCAGCTCCTATACAAGAACAAACTGTTGCTCAGTATCTGCTTGATGCTGCCCAAGAAGGATTACCGTTTGATTGGCCTAGATTCTGTGAGGCGATAGGACTGAAACAAGATTACATAGCAGCTATTCAAGCTGCTATTGTAAAAGTTGGATCTGCCGATAAGTTGAAGCCAATAAAAAATGAATTGCCAGAAGAAGTGAGTATAAATCTCTGGCCTTAAATGATTTTAGTACATCTCTTGATCATTGATGTGCAAATATGGCCAATGCATTTCAATCTACAGCTCTGCCCTCCTTGGTGACAACTTTCTATTTTGGATATATTATTCGATGAGGTTGAGATTGAATAATTTTTCATGGTGCAGATAACATATCCGCACATCAAGGCTTACTTGACAATGCGAACCTGTGGAATATCCTTGGAAAGCCTTCAATCTGAAGGTCACCAGTCTGTGAAAGATGGTGAAGCTGTAAACAATGCATCAAATTTGTCAGAGCCTCCTTTAGAAACATGCAACACGGAAAGTCATATTGAAGCTGACATTTCTACCGAAAGCACGATGGAAATTGATGAAGTAGCACCTTCTGGACCTGTGAGTGGTTGTCAGGTACAGAAGCTTCCATTATCCTGTGAGGAGGAATTCACAAGCAAACGTCTGAAAGTCAGCGAAACAGAGGAGTTGAATTTAATTAAGTTGAAAGCTACAGAGAGTTCTATTGTAGAGTGGTTGAAGAACCTTGATGCAGGGGTTAGTGAGAACTTTTTGTTTATATTTCAGATTAAAAGCTTTATAATATCTGTTTATATCCTTTGTTTTGTGGTTATAAAATGTGTGGTTAATTGGTTTCAGGCTACTTTGACTGATATGTTGGAGCACTTCAATGGATCCAATGAAGATTCCATTATTGAACTGCTAAATTCCCTTGAGTGTGACTTTTTGATATATAAGAAAGGTAATATGTACAGGGCTATGTAAAGAACTTGATCCATAGGGCTTGCATTAACCATACTTTGTAGAAAGTGCTGTTTTCAGTAGTCTCTTGCATTGTCACCAAAAGTTTGTTGAACTATGAGTTGAAATGATTGCTTAACCAGAGTTTTGAAGCAAGAGAGCAACTTTTTTTATGTTGCTGATCAGTGTCCTAAGTAAGAAATTTCTTTTTAAATTGGTTTACTTTTTTACTGAACTTAATTTGATTTGCTTAAGCTCTCAATTTTTGCCTCTTTTTTGGAGGTAATAGCACTACAGTGATTTAATTTCTCCAATCTTTTAGAAATTAAAGTTCAACATTGTAATTGACAACGAAAAATCAACTTGACTATTTTTTGTAATGTTTAAATATTTAAGTCAAATATATTATGTGGTCCTTAAGTTAGAGGTTCCTAACAAATTAGATCTTCGAGTTGTTTTGTTTTTTTATATACCAAGATGTTCCATTTAGTCAATATATGTTTGCATCATTAGCATTTTAATCACAATCCATAAAATAAAGCTTATATGGGTGATAACTGATAAAGATATGATGTGGCTTATATGGGTGATAAAGATATGATGCGACAATAACGTTGGGTTCAAGGATCCTAGGTGTCGAGGCTTTTATTTTACTTATAGGAAAATGCTAACTAATCCTATTAGTAAATTAGTTAAGAAAATAAGTATAATAAAAAATTATTTGAACTTGTGTAATTAAATAATTAAAAGTGTAAAAAATATTGTTTTCAATACAAAATTTACATTCTATTAAAAACAAGTACAAAATTTATATTTTTTGTTTCTTTAACTAGTGCACCGAGACATGTAAGAATGACTTTTACATCATCTCACTAAATATCCTATATTCTCCTCTAGAGTCGTTGCAATTTATTTCTCACTTTGTCCAATGTTGAAAGTTTGTGACATGTTGACCAAAACATCACATTTAGAATTATGTGAATCTTGACTTACTCAAAATTTAGGTATATAACGGAGTAATAAATTTTTTTGAACGAAGTTTGGTTTAAAGGCTAATAATACAAAAATTTATAGACTAAAAGAACAAACTTGATAAAAATAAAATAAGAAAAAAATCCCCTAAAAAGGTAGTATAATAATAAATTTGACCTTAAATTTATTACAACTGTTCATTAATAATTGTAACAGTACACATGTATTTTATGATAATATCAATGCTTTTATGTAAGTTTTTTTCAACAGGAATGCTTTTACTTATGTTATTGTCTATCAATGCATTTTCATTTATTTTTTTAGGAAATCATTAAAGAGCCAGATACTTGTTTTATGGGTCCTGCTAACCGGTGCCCCCGGGGCACGGGTTAAACATACCATAAAAGGAAATTATTACCATAAAAGGAAACTGTTTTTGACTTTATTATAAATTAATTACACAATTTCAATGCATTAACTACTATATAATTTCTTTTTTCATATGAAGTGCCCCGGGGGCACCGGTTAGCATTTCCCTTGTTTTATAACCATTTTTAAGACTCTTATTTCAAAACAAAAAAAAATATATGAAAGGAGATATAAATGACTTAAATGAATAACTCTTGGCCAAAAAAACAGCAGATAGAAGAAAAAGTATGTTTGCATATATGGTTATCGGCATGGTCATGAAAATGAAGGAAATGTGTATATTACCCAAAGCTACAGTTAGATTAAACATTCTCCCACTATGTTAAAACAAGCAGGGGGGACAAGCTTATCTCAGTCAAAATGTTAATCTCTATGTAAAGCATCTTCAAGATCAAGATCAACCCCTATACTATTTTTCAAAACACTACGAGAATGTATATGTGTTTTGCATTTGCACTGGAGCTCCATGAATCTCTCAACATCAAAATTCTGTTCCTTACAAAGCTTCCTCTGTCTTCTAAGAAAAAGCCTCTTCAACAAGTCTTGGTAAGTAGGGTCTCTGGAAGTGAATAAAAAGTAAGCGTAGCCTGTAACTAACCCGGTTGTGGTCACAAAAAACGCAATTGGTTCCATTACGTCCCATGAAAATTCCCAGAATGTTAGGCGGAAGAAGAGGCCGACAGTAATTACACCAAATCCTAGTCCAGACCAAAGGACGCGTCGCACCTGTTTATGTGCCAACAAATCAATTTCCTTTTTCTTCTCTTGTAGTTTCATTAACTCCTCCCTCATAGGATCATCATCAGAAGTCAGTGCCAATGGAACAGCTCTTCGAATCAGATCTACCACCTAATAAACACAGAAAATAGCCAAACAAACAGAACCAGTGAATTTAGAAACACGCTCGCATTAAAACAGACAATTGAACTTCGTTGCAGTGTATAACAGCAACAAAATTCTGATCAGGCAAATAAGATTCTATCCAAACAATGTCTAGGACTTAACAGAGAGTATGTATTGAACATTTGTACTAGACCAGGCAGCTACCCTGCAAATACATGTTAGATTACTTACCAAACATACCATAAAGAAACAAATATAGTTTTGAAGATTAAAGCTGCCACTTAGGTGCAAAATGTGGAGGAATGGATTCTCTCAAATGTAATTTAACACGAGGATAAAGTGACATCTAGCACCATTCAAATTCACTTTATCAGTTTATCTTAATGCCTCATGTTTTACGCATGAGAGAATCCATTTCATCAGTATAAAGTAATGCTCTAAAATTTCAAAACAAAAAACCAGACTCGAGAGTATGATAATGCGTGGGTTATAGATGAAAAGGATGAAGTTGAGCGTGCGAAGAAAGCAAGCAGGAAGAACGACACAAAAAGTTTGTAGATGTCATATAGTACTTTCATTCTCCTCAACACAATGAAACACATTCAAGCTTGTCAAATAAAAATTTCCACTGAATTAACCAGGAAACATTACGTGTTTCGGAACTCGATCCACTCTACTATGTATAATTAGTAATTACCATGAAAGATATAAGGCCGCTTTGAAATTCCATATGAATATTCAAACCAAATTCCTGTATATTTGTCATTGATGAAAAAATAAAAGCTGAAAACAGAATGACTCCTGTAAGTTAATCATGGAGTTAAGCCAAAGGGCGATTCATGATAAAATTATCACAAGTTGAAACCTTTTATTCGTAATGAATGTAGTGACATCCAAACCCTTTTTACACAATGTCCTACATGATCCAACCATGTATTGAATGTTTTGTTTAAGGTTGAAAAACCTCAAACATGTTTGGTCCCAAAGATATTGAGATTGACCAATGTCAATTCAATTGTTACAATAATATATGCTAACTCAAAAAGGAATGTGAAACATAAGGGCCATAATGGACCCTCTCACTAAAAAGCATGAAAGGAAACAATAAAATGATATCTACTATAGTTACCAATGAGAAATAGACTTAGATCTTGTAATGCTTTTCATGAGCCCCACAACAAGAACAAATTCTATTCATATTCCAAACAAACAAACAAAGAAACAAACAAAATTGTAACTAGAGAACAAAACAAATGAAAAAATGGCCATTGAAACAAGTAAAGCTCACCTTATCAGGATGCAGATAAACCTTATCCCTAAAGAGAAGAACAACCCCAGCATCATCAAGAACCTTAGAAAATTTTGCAGCCTCATCTTGATTCCTAGCAATACCACTACTCTGACAAGCTTGAAGAAGTTCAAAATAGGAAATAATTTCTTTCCCTCCCATACCAAGTTCCATCTTAAGTGTTTCAACATTCACCAATCTCATAAGCTTCTTAGCCTCAGAAGATGATATAGTATTTTCTCTCTCATCATCATTATCATTACCACCATCACCAAGCACATTTGAAGATGAAGATGATGATGATGATAAACCCCTTTTCATCTGGTTCAACATAACTGAAAAATATTCAAACCCTTTTCCCCTTCCACCACCACCACGTGTCACTGTAACAACACTCCTTAAACCTAACAATGGTGAACCAAAAGATTGAACCTTTTCATCAAAACCATGTGTTAGATTAACAATGGAAGAAACCCTTTTTGTGAATGATCTAAAACCTGCAGCAGAAGAACAACACCACCTACCCCACATTTTTTTTGACAGAGAAAAATAGAAACTTTATTTATGTGAAATGGTTAAGAACACAGAAAATGAAGACTAACCCAGTAAAAATGTATCGAAAAAGAAGAAGAATATTGGTAGTGTTTTTATTGCATATATACAAATAGAAAACTTAAAAAAAGAGAATATTAAAAGGGAAAGAGAGAAGAGAAAACCATAGGAAGGAAGGAGGTGAAGCAATGAAATAGAAGAGGTTAACGGTAACGGAGTTTTTGTGCCGTTACTTTCAGGTTGAGTTAGTGGGTGGGTGGGTTATTTAGAGGGATGTTATTAATGGTAGTTAACGGCTTGTAATTAACGGAGATATTCCGTGTTATGCACGTGGGTGGGTCCCAGTATTGAATTAGATTGACCGCCCACGTCGACGACGCGAAAATAAGTACAGACACACACCTGCCTGCTTCTTTTCTTTTCTTTGTACGTGGGGTGGGCGGGTCTTTTATGTTAATGTCCTACGTGTAAAGCCATAGTAATAACATTCTCTTTTTTCTTAGTTAGTTGGTTAATTAAAATTAGGGTAGAGCAACGGTCGGGTTCGGGCGGGTTCGGGCCCGAACTCGGCAAGATGTATGAAACCGATCATCCAATTTAAAGACTCAATTCCGCCCACAAATTAATAGGGTTTGTGCGGGTTTCGGTTTGGACGGGTCTCGGTTTGATCGGATGGGTTGATTCGGTTATTTCTCCAATATTTTTTTATTCATCTCAAATTTTTTGGCTATATTTTTAATAAGACTTTCATCAATAAATTAAAAAAGAAAAAGGCCATAGATCAACATATCATAGCAATCATTAAAATATCACGTTGTAAAAAATTTAACAAGAAGAGATGAGGAATTATATATATTTGAGGGTGATATGTATAATGGATTGGGCTTTGTAGAGTAAATTTTCTTATAGGACGGTCGGGTTCGGTTTACACGGTTTTGAATTTGTAAAAACCGGGCCCGACCGTCAAAACCCACACAGACCCTATTTTTTAGCATTTCTTCATCCGAGACCCGTTTTAACCCGCCCGATGGACCCGTAGGTGACTCGGATATATCGGTTGATGGGTGGGTTCGGATTTTGTGCTCACCCCTAATTAAAATGGGTTGAATGAAATGTGGTATATCAACCACAATTTGACAACCACTACTTAATAATATGGTCACTTTTGTTAAATACGAATATTAGAGACGACATTGAAAATACATAATTCAATGTAATTATATGTATCAGTATCGTGTTGGTATCAAGTATAGGTGTGTGTCTGACACAGATTCACAAATAATCTCTAAAATATTTGTGTTTCATAGGTCTCTACCCTACAGTTTACATAAAATTGTGAAAAAAATGATTTAAAATTATCAATAATAGCTCCAAATTCAATTGCATCATGAGGTGGTGAGAGAAAGTTGTCCACCACTTCTTTAGAATCTAAGTTCAAAATCAACTTATCTCATATTTATCTCATGCACTCAATTGAGGGACTAAAGGAGCCCCTAATGCTTCGTCAACATGTACCTTACATTTTGGTCTAAACCATTTTGTTTTAGCCAAAACAAAAGCACATGTCTCATCTCTGAAACAAATTATTCAGGGAAGAAAAAGAGTCATTTATATTGTATTTCATTCGGCTCTCCATCAGTTTCTTCCATTTAATTATTTTTGTAGGAGTCTAACTGCTGTTATTTATTTATTGGGACAATGCTGCTCTAAAGTGAAAATTTATTTCATGGAAATGTTAACAAAAACTTCTTAAGAAGTAGAACAAGAAAATTTATCCTCAAAATAGCTATAAAATGTTTTTCTCTGCACAAAATTCACTATTTTGGGTGATGATACACTTCTGTAGCAGTAGTTGAGGTTGAAAAAAGTCTTTTTTTTTTCCTTTCAATTTCTTCTGTGAACATTTTTTTAAAACTTTTCACCCGTATAATTTATATTTTCATTTTTAACTCCAGTAAATATGTTCTTATTTTGTCTCTGCACATGGCACTCACCCATTTGATGTTGACAAATTTTAGAATACAGTGATTTAAGAATAAATTTAATAATGAAAATAGAAATTATTCAATTCAGTAAGGCCAAATATACAATTTTACTGAATCTTACAAGTATTGTAATTTGTAAGTGAAAAGAAAAACTGTTGATTGCAACTGTACTGAAGCAATGCGATGACCGTTTGATCGATCATCAAGTAGCAGGAAATGTGGTGGGATCATCACTTGCTATGTTTTGCTTTTGAAAGAGTTTTGACCATACCCTTGGCAATCTTCCAGAACCAAAATAAATTCATCACTGATAACACAGGAGGCACCACCAGCAAGCTGTAGAAACCCATTGGGAAAACCTGCTTCACCTGAAGTAAGGGAGAAAAAGTTTAGACTTATTCGCTGGATTACAATCATCGGAAAACTGTTAAATATATATGTGATGAAGAATCACAGAGAGCATGCAGACCTCGTCAAAATGGGTCCACATGTGTGTAAACAAGAACATGAACAGGAAAATCCTTGCTACCTGCAGGATAAATGAAAACAGTTGTGTTATTGAAATCAAAATACATAAACCGTGTGCGTTTAAACCAGTTCTCAATGAAAAACATAAAGGAGTAAAGCATTCCATACATCAAAAGACTCAATTTCACAATTTGTTGTTTGAAAGCAAATTTCTACAGCATTCAAAGCATGCATGTGTCGAGAACCAGCATTTTGTACTTTAATTCCTGATTTTAACTTGCACCATACATAACATTGAACATGACCGGTGATCTGTTTTCTCGTGTATGTTTCTTAGTGGATGAGAATATGAAATAGTCATACAATTCTATCATCATCGTTTTATCATACAACATACAGAATTCATTTCGTCAGAACCCTTTTGATAATCCTTTTTTAATTATCTTTGTCACTATTGCTACTTGCATCTTTTACCAAAACATAGCTTATTCATAGAAGAGAAAACTAAATGAAGATAGTACCAAAATAAAAGCATGTCCATAACATAAGCAACTTCTTCAGGTACTACAATGGAATTAGAATTTAGACCAAGAGTATAATAGACAGTACCAACCACCCGAAGAACAATGCAACACCATTCCAGATGTAAAGTTTTGAGCTCTTAAGACCGGAGGTGTCCAAGTACCTGTATATGTGATTAAAGTAATGAATCAATGTTGCCAAGAGTACAAGCAAGCAAATAGATGTCTTAACAACAGATTTACCATCTTAGATTTACAAAAGGAGTTGTGCCTTCGGTGAAAAGAACCATTAATATGTAGATATGTGCTTGACCACTTAGCAAAGATTGGATAATTGAAAACAACGATAGCCCGTGGTGTAGAACCTTAAATGAATGAAGTTCGTTAGCATAACTAAGATGTGGAGTTCAATGTATCAAGAAAGTAAACAATCTGCAAATATATAAATATGTAAAAAAAAAATAAAAAAAAAAACAACAACAACTTAATGACCAGTTTGGTTTGAGAAAGCGTTTTCTACTTTTGTTTCAAGTTTCACTCCTAATTACAATAATACCACCTTGTTTTCATTTTGTTTCCGGTGTTTTTGGTGAAGTATAGGAAATATTGAAATCAATAGGCAAACAAGACTATTGTTTTCATTGTTTCCTACACAAATCATTAAAAACAAGATATAAATGAAAACAAGGAGACACTTTAGTATTGTTTTCTTTGTTTCTTATACAAAATTTTGAAAGCAGGTAAATGAAAACAAGGTTGAAATTTCATAATTAAAAGTGAAAATGGGAAATGAAGATATGAAACATTTTTACAAAGTAAATAGGCTCTAATATCTTTTTGACTTACATATTCCAGACCTCCCAAAGCTGGAAAATTCCAAACAACAAAAGCCAGATCTGTTAGAAAATAACCTGTAGAGAACTGTGGAAAGAATGATGAAAAAAATTAACAGATAAGCCAACTATATAGTCATTCTTTCCATAATGCCTAAGAATAATGTTACTAAAGAGAATAACAGAGACAAGAGATATCAAACAAGAAGAAACAGGAAGATTGAAATCTAACAGAAACAGGACATTATGAATACACCACCAGCATATGATGGGTTTATTTGTAGATTAAAAAGACATTGTATATGTCTTCTTCCATTGATGGAAAGCTTATCGTAATGATAGATTCAATATTCATTACAAGCTATTTATTTTTGAGAAAAAAGATCAGCAAACAATATCATTGTCAAAAAGAACTAAAATACAATCACCTTTTAGGCCTGCATAGTTTATCACTCCCCTCTCATGAACACCATTTTTTTCTTAAATCTAGTTAAAATGTAAAAAGAACTAAAAAATCAACTTCTGCCAAATCAAATTTTGCTTTATCTTTATCAACCTACCGACAATACTGAATTTGAGAAAGTAGATGTTCTGTTAACAACAAGCTTTTCCTGTGAATCATCCTTGAATAGATCTGATAAGATCAAGAGGTAAAGTGAAGTAAAGGATGCAAAAAAAGCATGGAATGTTGAGAATCCCCTGCATTGAAAAATGAAATAAAGTCAATATAAAAGTCAATTATGGACAAAATCAATTCAAACAGAAATCCTAATACAAAGGCATTACCGGTTATTCCATTCAACTTTCCCAGCACTGCTCAATTTTATGTATCCGGTGAATAACCATGAACTAAAAGCAGCAGTCAATTGATAAACCTTCAAGAAGATCATTAAAAATGATCAAATTTCACAATAATTAAATGAAGTGAACTCAATATGACCATAAATCTTTTAGCATTATCAACCAATTCAGATAAATTGGACAAATATTTAACAAGAACAAACTAGAAAAGGAAACGAAAGAACACCATGTACATCTGAACCTAACAGTTAAAAGTTCAAACTCTGACTCCATTCTTAATACCCTCTCAAATAACAACAACTTCAGGAAGTGAATCTACAAATACAAATAGTCAGAGCTCAATTCTACCTAGACCAAGACTTAACCAATAAAAACTAAACTAAGAGCAGTGTTATCAATAGCGGATTGTGGAAAATAGAAACGCCAAAAATCCGCCAGGTGAAATAGCAAATAGCGTTGCGGGCAAATTGCGGAAGCCGCATAGCAGTTTAAATAAGACAATCATATAGAAAAGTAGGCAGACTGCAAAGAATTAAATACGGGAATGATGGAAAACGCAGCTTTCATACTGAAAGGTTTACGTATTACGATGAATATAGGAGTAATACTCAATAACTTTCAGTTTTTCTATATTTATAATAGGTCACATTTGGTACATGACCACACGTGCAGATTGTTCAGTTTTATTATTTTTAAAAACATTTTAATATACTCCTATTTCTGCTATTGCCGCCTATATCAGCTTGTAAAAATTGGAATAGTGGTCGCTATTTCCCTAATAGCAAAACTAGGATAGCACAGTTCGTGGTTTTCGTAGCAGATTCATTGAAATTTGCAATGCTAGAGTGCTATAGGGCCGCTATTCGAAAACACTAACTAAGGGACATTACAGGCTTCTATAAAGAGATCAATCCAATTTGATATAACATAAAAGAATATTCACTAACTCGTTTGAAGTTCAAAATATAATGTTAAAGTGCATAGAAAAAAAAAATATGTGGATGTAGTAAAATGCACTAAACACTAATGCCAAATACCATCTTCAATTGTTAAATTGACGAGACAACTTATTTATGCACAACATATTTTGCTGACTCGTAAAGCAGTTTTCGTTCAAATTACTTTTGAAGGAATGGTGTCGGTATTTATGAAAAACTATTTTGGGAGTAATATAAACTATACAACAAGATTGAACCATATTTCTATGTACTATAGAAACCAGCAAAACACTAAACAAATACTTCTTCATATACCATAGTAAGCACAATTGCAATTTCTGTCATTGATATGCCAAAACTACCCAATTGACCCTCCACCGCACACCAAGTCTTTACCAGTAATTTTGTTAAAAATGCACAGCACGCAAACTCTTCCACCCACGGATAATTTTTTCCTTCTTTTTTTTTGCTTTTTTGCCATAAACCACATGTTACCGAGTTATATTATAGTATTATCATTATGAAGAAATACTATCTTCAAATTACATTCAAAACAAGGAAAAGAACTAATTCTATAGACTAGCAGTAATTAGTTCATAATGAATTTCATACTAAACAACCAATCCTACTTACATAAATGATTGATAAATATTGATTTTTTCACTTATTATAGGCTAACCCCTCCATTTGATTTACCACTCATCTTCCAATTTCTGAAATGATTTTCAGCATTTCTGCTCCTCCACCTTAAAAGCTAATAATTTTAAAAAAATGTCATAATTGACTCTGATCACATGTGTCAATAAAAGACATAAAAATCCTAATTTGGTTCATTAATTTCTTAATCCTTAAGAACCATTTACAACATATAACTCAGTAACAAATTAATGAGGAAAAAAAAACATATTACTTACAATAAGACTGAAGATGATACCAGAAAACACAGACAGCAGCCATTGAATTTCTTTACTTTGAGTAGCCAAGAACCCAAAAGAAAAAGGAATTTCCATTCAACCCCACTTGTTGAAAATCACAAAATCAAATCAAACTGCATCAAAACCATAAACTTATAACATAAGAGCCATTAAAATACCCAAAAAAAAAAATCTTTTAAAGCATAGAATAATTGAGTGTGGAAATTGGAATCTCCATAAATAAAATAAAAACTAGAATATAGAAAATAATAAAAATCAACGACCCTTTTAAAAAAACGTGTCTACTAAACAATGGTGAGTCATTATAATATTTGGTCAATTAATATGATATGACTTTTAACAAAAAGCTTATGAACCAAATCATATGCACACATGACATAATAACTATAGCTTATAATAATCATAAGCAGAAAGCAAAAGAAGATGAAAATAGAGGTACCCAAAAGGAGTAAATGCAGCCATTGAGTTAAAGTTTGAAACTTTATTATATGGCACAAAGTTGAAGATTGAAAGTGAAGAGATAAAGAGAATGAGAAATAGAACTGACCTGAGCAGAAAATGAGGCGAATGAGACAAGAGGAAAAGAGTGTGTTAATAGATTTGAATTAAATACTTAGTATATTGAATTTCAATGTAACAATTAAGTCTCAACATGTATAATGAATGATTGATACTTTTATCCGTCCTATTGACTCTCTGCTCAAACCTTTTTTAAGAAATACATTTATTTCTTCTATTCTGTTTGTAAGGAGTTGGCTAAGAAAGACATGAACTCATCTCATGTCGGCGTAAAGATTTTATTGATAGCTAATCTCTAAATATCTTTGTTAGAGGATTTCTAATAGAGAGTCATTTACTTAACAAAGACTTTAACCGACTTTTATTAGCGGAAGAAAAATGTGGGTATCTATTAGTTACCAACAATTATATCTCTTCAGTAACTAATATGTCTAACGATTAAAATAGAGAATAAAAGTATATAAAAATTGGTTTCATCATCTCAAGTTCATGAGATTATTTCTCTTTTCAATTTCTTTTTGTTTATTTTCTAAATGCACATGTTAAAAGTACATGTTAGTGGACTTATTTAAGGATTTTTTTAGTTTAGTATCATTAGTGTTATTGAGTCCTTAATAGATACTTTTGATTAAAAATTATAAATAAATAAAATGTACATATGGAATCCGACTAAAGATCTTTGTTAATTTACCTCAATTGTAGTTGCTCTTACGGCGTCTCCAATACTAAAATCAAAAATTGTGTTCTTCACTCTTTTTTGTCGTTAATCTCTTCTTTTTTTTTGTTGGTCAAGTAGTCTAGTGGCTAGAGCTCACACAATTTAATTGTGGAGAAGTGGGGTGTCCGGGGTTCGAACCCCAGCCCCTGCATATAATATGCAATATCCCTCCAACTGAGGTAAGCTTACGGGGATTAATCTCTTTCCCTACCAACGGAACATTAATCTCTTTTTTACTCCAATGCAAAAAAAAACACAATTTTGTTCTTAACTTATTTTGACTAGACTGGCGACCGCACAATTAATTTCACATATACTCATTTCAGATGTATTTATAAGTAATTTTTTTTTTTATGTTTATTAAATAATTGATGTATGTGAAATATAATATAATTCAGATATATCACTTATTTAATGAATCTGAAAAAACAAAAGTTGTTTTATAAATATGATCAGAAGGAGTATATAATATTATTTATCTATACTATATACGAAGAAAACAATCTATTTCAACTCTTTTGGGTTGTGTTTTTCTTTCTAAAAAAGCCATCAATTTTCAATACAAATAACAAACGTAACAAATAGGTAAGAATCAATTTAAATATTAAAAAAATGTAACAAACACGATATGAATATATATGTGTCTGCTTTTTACCTTTATCAATTAAAAAAAGGAACAAACTAGATGAGTATATTTATACTTATTTTTTCATTATCTCAATTATACCCTTATACAATTTTTTTTCCTATAATAAAGATTGTCGTTGGTGTCATTAAGAAAAAATAAATTATATTTTTTCATATAACCTAAATTGGGTGGAATGAAAAATAGAAGGATATAGTGCTATGGGATGGAATGGATTCCATTGTATACCATACTATTTCATTCATTATTTACAAATCCAATCAATGGAACATAGATATATACCGGATTCCACTTGTGTACCATTAAGGTACCAATGATATATACCATTGGCCAATTAGAGTGTGTCACCTATCGATGTTACTTTATAAATACTTTATTTGATATATTTTTTTAAAGGGTGTGCCACATGGCACATTCTAATTGAACAATGGTATATAACATTATGGTACACAAGTGTTATCCAATATATACCACTCATTTCCATTCAACTCCATCATATTCCATCAATCCAAACAAAGCCTTAGAGTTCTATGAGCTTTAAAGCCTTTCCAGTTTTGATGAACACCCAAATTCTGAAACCAAACTCGCATAAAAATTCACTTAACAAAAAATATGAATTACAATTTTTTTCTTCTTCTCGTAAACTTCCTTGGTGGGAGATTATAATATCTGAGGTGTACATTAAATGTGAATACCTCTCAAGTTGGGATTAAAGGCTCGTGTGGGAAACTAGACATCTCTGCTAGTTTTGTAGAGTTATATTTTTTTATGGCAAATACCTCTTAAAGTCCTTTAAATTTGATTTTTTTTTTGAAAAATCCTTTAAATTTGATGTTTGTCACAAATTAGTCTTTTAAAGTTTTTTGAAACCAATTGATCGTTTAAGTCATAAAATGTTTACACTCTTATCCTTTTTCATCTAATTTTGTTGAAAATGTTGACATGGTCACTTAACTTTGAGGAGGTTAGTACAAACGGTGTTTAAGACACCAAACTTGATTACATACACATGTTTTCTTTTTCTTGTTTTTGAATTAAAACCGATTTTTATAAATAAATATTGGGTCTTGTTAACCAATGCCCCGGGACATTAGTTAAAGAACTAAAAGTAGAAAGAAAAGTCAAATTTTGCATTGAAAAGAACATTTTTTTAACTTTTAAAAAGTAGAATACACAATTTTCAAGACAATATTTCCTTTTATAGTTCCTTAACCAGTGCCCGGGCACTGGTTAACATTTCCCATAAATATTTCATAAACAACATTATAAATCAAATAATCGATCAATTGTAGATATGATTTGTAACAAGGTCAAGGCTCCAGTTATGGTACCTGGACAATGGCTGCTCACGACACATGACAGGAGAAAAACATAAGTTCCAAATCCTAACTCTAAAAGAGGAAGGAAATGTGGAATTTGGAGGAAACCGGAGAGGGAAGATAATTGGTATGGGTATTATTGGTAACTCTTCTTCCCCTTCTATTGGAAATATATGGGGCGCCTTTTTTTTTCACGTCTTAAGTTACGTGAGAATTATGGATATGTTGAGAATGTGGCAATGACATGACATCGTTGGGGATTAGAAGTAGAAGGGCTTGATGTCATTTGTAGGACTTTGCCTCTTGTCGTCCCAATTAGAGTTCAAGATAAGCTTAAGGTTTTGTTGTAGAGTTTTATCTACTTCCTTCTTTTCCTTTTGTATTAGCTAGTACTGTTGTTTATAACATTATTTGTGATAAATAGATGTTATTGTAAATTGTAATGACTCTTGTTTTACAAAGTCTGTTAATTGTGAAATGAACTAATTGTTAGTAACATATTTACTAAAGGTGACATTTATTTTGGTCATCATTTTTGGAAAATACTTCTAAAAGAAAACTTTTACCCTTATTTTAAAAAGAAAAATTAATAAATTCTCTATATTAAAAAGTTTGGATGTTATCCATGTGAGTTTGACTCAGTTGGTAGGTATTTTGCATATTACTACTATATGCAAGGGCTGGGGTTCGAACTCCGGACACCCCACTTCTCCATATTTAAAACGTGTGAGCTCTAGCCACTAGACTACTTGACAAAAAAAGTTTGGATGTTAAATTTATCTTTATTGTAGTTTACTTGCAATTTAATTTTTCTACGATTTAGTTTTCTATAATTTTTTACTTTTCAAATTCATTTACATTTATTCACTTTAAATTTCACTGCAATTTACTCTTCAAGTATTTACATTTCTTTCTCTTTACATTTTTAACACTTCAAATTTCAAGTTAATACTTATTTAAAAATGTTTTAAATCAAAGCATGCACTTTTAGGCATTAAAAATTGTAGATTGTTTTTGTTTTCATGGACAATTTCGACATTATTAATTTCCATGAACTATATAAATTTTGAGTCAATCACAATTAGTATTCTTTTTCAATCCAATTTTGAAACTGCATTCAAAATAAACACATTGAATCTTAGTTTTTACTTGTTAAGATCTCACATTAAACGTTCTATTTGTTGATAATTATTAATAAATATTCCTATTCCAATAATATAAAAAAATCAACTTCAACACCAATACAATAAATAAATGATAGTTCATGATATTTTGTAATAGAATCAATTAGGCTCATCACTCAAACACATACACATGTTCCTTTTGAGAGAAAACGGGCTAAAGCAAAGCTAACAAAACACTTTCCTACCAAATGTTCCGGGCACAACCATTCATCTCTACAATCATAGTCTGTAGTACATTCAAAATGGTCTGCTGTAATGAAAAAAGAGAATAAAAATATCTTATTAAAATGTGATAATATTATTTAGGAAGTAAGCAAGAAAAATTAAAAAGGATAAAAAATGGTTTACCTTCATTATTCATTGCAACAACAAATGAGGAGAGAAAGATAATCATAACGTAAACAAACTTGACAATTTGAGCCATACTTTTATCCTTTTTGCATGCAAGAAATAGAATATGGTTTTATCACTTTATAATTTATAAAGCTCATCATCTCCTTATATACAATAAATGGGTTTTAGGGCTTACAAAGTTGCAAAAAAACTTCTTAAAATATGAATTATTATTAAATCTCTCTTAAGTACATCAAAGTATTTTGTTTGTCCTTTTAACATGCTTAATAAAGATGTCACATATAAAACTTACCAATCATAAAAATTCATTCTTATTTTCCAAGTTCCATTATTTTATAACCTTTTCGAAAGACACCAAAGAGAAAATGATAGGCTTTAAGTGCACGAAAGAGTCTGCATTTCTAGGATATTTGTGTATCATGTTTATCATGTGATTTCAATGTTTACGTTTTTGTCATATGACATGCCATGTATGCTTTACTAATTGCTTTTTTTTGTGTATATATGTTATCCTTATATCATGACCCTCTAGCTACTTTATACATCTGGAAATATACGAAACCCTTTTTTTTAGAGCCTTAAGTTACGCGAGAATCACAGATATGTTGAGGGTGTGGCAAGGAAATAACTTGGTTGGGATAAGAAGTAGTAGGACTTACCATTTGTAGGTCTTTAAACTTCATTTTAATTTACTTTTCAAGTTATCCACATTTATTTCACTTTACAATTTTCGGTACTTCAAGTTTCAAGTTAATACTTGTTTAGAAACATTTTAAACCCGAATAATACACTTTTATGAATTAAAAATTTAACTTCTCGACAAAAAAAGGTATTATGGCTTGTTGAGTTATAAAAAACCTTCATAAAATATGAATTATTATTAAATGTCTCTTAAGTACAACAAAATATCTTGTTTGCCCCTTTAGCATGCTTAATAAAGAGGTTGCATAAAAAAACTTACCAATCAACAGAATTCATTCTTACTTTCCAAATTTCTATTATTATATGACTTTTTCACAAGACACAAAATGGGAAATGATGGGCTGCAAGTGCACGATTTCTATAGCGTAGTAAAAATTATCAATGCGACGAGGACTAAATTAAGTTACCAATTTCTTTTTTTAAATTGATCACCAAAAAATATTAGACTTTTGAGTTGTTGATTTTTTTAAATTTATTAGATAAAAATATTAGGATTGTGGCTTCCATCACAAAGATAGAAATTCCAATCCCCATTCTCTTTGTTTGCTATGAAAATAAATGTTCTAAAGGTGAGGTAAACTAACATAATCTATTACCCCTTTTGGGAATTGCATTAGCATGCTTTCAATCAACGAATCCTCCAATTATCATGGTAACAAATCCTATTAAGCTTAATTGCCTATCACCTCTATATCTAGTCAAAGCACTGATCAAGTCAAATCTCTGGACATGAAGTCAATGCTTTGTACCCGATCAAGCTCTGGACTAAATGTTCCTTCATGCTAAGTATTTTGAAGCTTTGGACCTTGTTGAGCTGAGTGTCATAGATAAAGGCAAAGCTCTGCACTAAGAATAAGGTCATCCGTGGAAGTCAATGCTTACGTAGAATCCTCTATAGTAAGATCCTCTACACCAAGCATTTTGTTTAAGAAAATAATAAAAATCAATGACCCTTTTGAATAAAAAAAACGTGTCTACTAAACAAGGGTGAGTCATTATAATATTTGGTCAATTAATATGACTTTTAACAAAAAGCTTATGAACCAAATCATATGCACACATGGCATAATAACTATAGCTTATAATAATCATAAGCAGAAAGCAGAAGATGAAAATAGAGGTACCCAGAAGGAGTAAATGCAGCCATTGAGTTAAAGTTTGAAACTTTGTTATATGGTACAAAGTTGAAGGTTGAAAGTGAAAGATAAAGAGATAGAAAGAGGCTGAGAAATAGAAGTACTGACCTGAGCAGAAAATGAGGCAAGAGAGACAAGAGAAAAAGAGTGTGTTAATGGATTTGAATTAAATATACTTAGTATTGAATTTCAATGCAACAATTAAGTCTCACCATGTATAATGAATAATTGATCCATTTATAATGGATTTGAATTAAATTTATTCTGTCCAAACCTTTTTTAAGAAATACATTTATTTGTTGGTTAAAGTGCACTTTTTGTCCCCTAAATTTTAAAATGTTGCGATTTTTGCTCCTTATTAAAAAAAAATGAAAATTTTACCCCTTAATTTTACAAAATGTTGCTAAGTTGCTGAGAAGATATCACGTGTCCCAAAATAGGAGGACAAAATTTTCATTTTTTCAATAGAGGACCAAAATTACAACATTTGGAAACTTAGGGGACGCAAAATGCACTTTAACCTTATTTGTTCTATTTGGTTTGTAAGGAGTTGGCTAAGAAAGACATGAACTCAACTCATGTCTGCATAAAGATTTTATTGATAGCTAATCTCTAAATATCTTAGTTAAAGCATTTTTAATGGAGAGTCATTTATTTAACAAAGACTTCAACCGACTTCTATTGGAGGAAGAAAAATGTGGGTACCTATTAGTTACCAGCAATTATATAAAGGCTATCTCTCTTCAGCAACTAACAAGTTTCATGATTAAAATAGAGAATAAAGTATATAAAAATTGGTTTCATCACCTCAAGTTCACGAGATTCTTTCTCTTTTCAATTTCTTTCTGTTTATTTTCTAAATGCACATGTTAAAAGTACATGTTAGTGGACTTATTTAAGCATTTTTTTTAGTTTAGTATCATTGGTGTCATTGAGTCCTTAATATATAGTTTTGTTTAAAAATTATAAATAAATGACATGTACACGTGGGACCGTCTAAAGATCCTTGTTAATTTGCTACAATTGTAGTTGCTCTTAGAGTTCTATGAGCGTTAAAGCCTTTCCAGTTTTGATGAACACCCAAATTCTGAAACCAAACTCGCATAAAATTTCATTTAACAAAAAATATGAATTACAATTATTTTCTTCTTCCCGTAAACTTCCTTGGTGGGAGATTATAACATTTGAGGTGTACACTAACTGTGAATACCTCTCAAGTTGGGATTAAAGGCTCGTGTGGGAAACTAGACATCTCCGCTAGTTTTGTAGAGTTACATTTTTTTAAGGCAAATACATTTTAGTGTCCTTTAAATTTGATGTTTGTCACAAATTAGTTCTTTAAAGTTTTTTGTAACCAGTTGATCGTTTAAGTCATAAAATGTTTACTCTGTTATCCTTTTACATCCAATTTTGTTGAAAATGCTTATGTGATCACTTAACTTTGAGGTGGCTAATACAAATAGTGTTTATGACATCAAACTTGATTGTTTACACATGTTTTCTTTTTCTTGTTTTCAAATTAAAATCTAATATTACAAATAAATATTTCGTAAACAACATTAAAAACCAAACTCGCATGAAATCTCACTAAACAAAAGATATGAATTACAATTTTTTTTTCTTCTCATAAACTTCCTTTGAGGGATATTATAATATCTTAGGTGTACATTAAATGTGAATACCTTTTAAGTTGGGATTAAAGGCTCGTGTGGCAAACTAGAGATCTCCGTTAGTTTTGTAGAGTTACATTTTTTTAGGCCAAATATGTAACGCCCTAGTTGTTTTTATTTATTTTATTAAATATAGAGTTTATTTAATTGAATTATTTTATTTATGTGATTTGTTGATGTTTATTTAAATGGATTTATTTGTTATCAGTAAGAATAAG
>Ga0228711_1001121_pt1 | contig 38042 bp, 22 predicted proteins | sample MedpolnodulmetaG_2_FD_177996 | JGI IMG/M metagenome (GOLD analysis project Ga0228711, IMG submission 177996) | Root nodule microbial communities from Medicago polymorpha collected in Santa Monica, California, United States - brown nodules | ecosystem: Host-associated > Plants > Roots > Nodule...
TCTCTCTCTCTCTCTCTCTCTCTCTCTCTCTCTCTCTCTCTCTCTCTCTCTCTCTCTCTCTCTCTCTCTCTCTCTCTCTCTACTAAATTGACCTACACATTTATATATAGAGGTCCTGAAATGTTAACTTTGGTAGGCAAAGTCATACTCTCCTAGAGAATCGAGGTTTCTTCAAAGAGGAAAAAAACAATTGTCTTTAGATATTTTCTTGAGCCGCCTTAGTTCACTTAGAGGAATAAATCTCCCCTAGCTAATCACCTTTGACTTTTCCTTATGGAAATATTTGTTTTGACTCGTTTTCACAATGATTGTCTTGCCTAGAAAATCGTGTTATTCATCAGATGTCTTTGTGATGCTTTGGTTTGGCTTCTTGTGTGCGTATTTGCATTCTTTTAGTCCGTATTGATGTAGTCATTCTCAAAATCTATAAAAATGTATTTGATTAGTTATAACAACTTTTTGCCATAATTTACAAACATAGGGGGTGTTATACTTAATTACTTGCAAAACAAGTCGATAAGTACTACGAAAAATATCAGTAATTTGGAACTTATTAGAGAACAACTCTAATATGTGTTTAAGTGTGCAAAAAATTATGAGTATGAGAGAAGCTTTTCCTTTGAACCAAGTCAAAGTTCTGGACCTCCGATCAAAGCTATAGACCTCCAGTCAATGCTCTGGACTATGATCAAAGCTCTGGACCTTGATGAAGATATGTGGAATAGATAAAGACAAGGTTCTGCATCAAGATTAATGTCAACTCTGTGAAAGTTAACAATGTGGTTCAGGCCTCTAGATTGAGTTCTTATATATCAACATAGACCCAAAAATTCATTAGTGATGCATGCAATGGCTTTTGTCTAAGAAGGAAAGTTTATTCTAACTAATGAAAAGGAGTTAAAATTATTAAAAGTATCGTCGATGGAAATGAATGGATGATACATGGACGAAATTTATAAGGATATCTCAACATTAAATCAGGCATTTAAAGACCAGGAATTCTTAAGCAATGGTCAGTAAGCTTCAGCTCTATATAAAGGGCTAGTTTGTTTGAAGAAGGTTATGACACTTGAGCAAATTCACATACATACATATATACATAGTCTAACATGTTCATATACTATTGTAATAGTATATACATTTTCTAGAAATAGTCAAGAAATATTATAAGAGATACACTTTAAGTGTATTGTGCTTCATATATGTTTATGTAAAAACATTATTTGTAATCAATAAGTGTTGTCGTAAATCTCTGGATTGAGATTAGGAAGTCCTATACGTTGAAGCAAGGAAATCTAAAACTAGGTTGTCTTAGTGTTGTTGTAATTAGGATTTGCTTATAATGGAAAAATATCTTGGAAATGCAAGGAGATTAGGTGTAATCCTAGGGTGTGGGGTGAACCAAGCTAAATATTTGTGTTATCTCTTCTCCTTATCTCTTTACTTTCATCACTTATATCTTATGTTAAAAAGATTCAAAAGACACCAACACAATTCAAACACCCATTTCTTTTGTTTTCCTCACAATCAAGAAGAACCTTAAGCAAAAATATTTGTCACAAGAAATAGGAGTTTGAATTGCGACACGTTAAAAGATTTGGTTGGTTCTCAACTATGAGAAGTGATTGAGATTTGTGAATCTGGAGAATGATTAAAATGAATTAAAAAATAAAAGTATGTATGTATTTATTTGTGTGTGCTTATGATCTATCAAAGTAGAGATAAAAGGATAGACAAGTACAGCTGCTAATAACCTAATTGACAACACTGTTATTGAGAAGATGCTTCCTTTTTAATGGAAACAAAGATATTTAAAACCGCATGCAACAGTTTTTGGTTTCGAAATCTTGTATTGCTACGGACGTGCACAAAATTGTGAGATGGCATTAAGGTACATTGTGGCAACCAGGTTGCATTCAACAAAGTCCTTTTCCTAAATATTTCACCTTGGAATAACCTTGGCAGTGTTTCCTCTATTATGGATATCAATGGTTCATGGCTGGGCTTATTTCAATCATATGCACCCTTCAATTACATGTCATTAGGGCATTGAATTTTGTCCAAGTTTACTCCTAATTTTTTTTAATGACAAATGTTAGTATGCTAATTATTATATTAGTTTTTAATCAAGGTGGGACATACATCCATTTCTGATCAGTTTCGAATTCATGTGTCTACTTTGAAGATTGTGATCCCGATCAAGATTTCAACATGCCTATAGTAGTGTGATCCTCTCAACTCCCATCAACTTTTTTTGCAACCTTGAGGACAAGGTTGATCTTGAAGTACGTGTAAGATGTTTTAAGAGTAATTCTAATTGTTATCTTATGACGATCTCGTATGATATTTTCATTTTTTGAGGTTACAATTTCAAACACTTATCAATATTGAAGTGACATTCCATAGACAATGATGATGAAATTAGTTGCAGCAGTAGTAATAATAATAATAAAATAATTCTCAAGTTTTTCCATATATGACACTCAGTAATTACTCAATTCACCACTGAAAGCCAAATTAAATAAAAGAACCTTAAAAAGAATGAACTAACATACTTTCAAATACCACCAATTTATGAAGTTTTAAGCAAAACTTAATTTAACCATATCCATAATCATTACAAAAAAAAACTTTTCTTCCATAAGCACATTTTATTGTACGATAGATAGGGCATCACATTAATTGCATATCAATATTGGCCATTACCACTGCTCGAGCCACCAGCACCCGACCCATCCATGTTGAATCCACAAGCAGTTGACATGCCACTAAATTGAGCCTCATGGTTGCGATAGTTTTGGAGGAGAAGAGATAGAGGACCAACATAGTCCTCAAACCCCAACCTACCCATGGCCCATATTAAATCTTCACCACTAATGATCCTTCGACTCTCTTCATTGCATTTCTCAACAGCTTCAGTGGTGATGATGCCCATGAAATCAGACACACACAATTGTGTTGTTGTCTTGGCATCTTGAGATATTTTTGCGTACGAAGGAAGAGCATGCCGCATGATTCTTGTCAAATTTCGGATGGGAAGACACAGTTCCTCATTTGTTGTTGGAGGTAAATCTTGCTGCAAGCGAACTAAATCCAAACAGAAGCACATATATAGTTAAATAATTAACATAAAAATAACTTTTTATTGAAAAAATAATTAACATAAGAGTATCACAAAGAGTTAAGTAATTTTTTATTGAAAATAATTTTTAAATTTGAAGGAAAAATTAAATTAAAACATGTAGTGGTTAACAATAATTTTATGCTTTATTCATTTTAATAATATTTTAAGAAAAATATTTTCTCTAAAAACAAAAAAAAAATGCAGTGTATACTTTTTTTCCTTTTTTTCAATTACATAGAGGGTCAAAGTTTGAATGTAACGTATAATCTCACTTAGACAAAAAATGTGACATATAATTTCTTTTCTACTTTTTAATCTACGCTGGCAAACCAACTTGTAAAAGGTGACTACACATGAATCACTTGACGTTAGGGGAATCTTTACGTATAAAAACGAGAACTATGAAGCTATTACACTAAGATACAAACTTTTTTTTTGTCTGTGAATATACTGGTTAGCTTCACATCATTAGATAGATCAACAATGAAATTTGTAACAAAACTGGCGTAGTTAAAGGGACCTTATTTATTTTTTTCACCCACCTTTTCTCTCATTTTATTTCTTTCGCACGATAATTGCAGTTTTGTGTAACCTTAATTAATTAATTTGTCATTATAATTAATATTATATCCAATTAGTGCTAAATACAATGATATATAATATTAAAAAATTGAAATCCTAGCAAAGATGTTTTTCTCACCATAGAATACGCAGAGCTGCTCTGAATAAAATTAATTCCAAGATCTCAAATCTTTTTTAGTGTGAATCGAATCCGGTACCCCAAAATTTATAACACTCACACAAATTAAAATAATAAATTAAAAATATTAAAGATATATAAAAAATTGAGAGAAAGAGATAGAGAGATACAGGTCAAATATGGGATCCATATTTTTTTTGCCATCCCCTTAAATCAAAATTTCATTCAAAAACTAAATATTTTCCCATGTAAAAATATTGTTAACAAGTGATGCACGATCTCCTTAAAAAAAAAGTGATTCACAATCATATCCCAAGTTAGATCTTTCTTTCCGAGGCAAATAATGCCTTGAGAATCTAATAAAATCAATTAAGGGGGAAAAATACGAAAAATAAAATAAAATCTAGTGAAAAAAATAATAAAACAGTAAGATCTACTATGAAATTAGATATCAAATTCAATCTTTTACAAATTAAAAAAATTTAAAATATTGAAATATGTGTTAATCACTCTCTATTATTTTAGAAAAATACGAGGATCTCAACTCATTATAAAGAGATACAACTGTGTAATTGTTTTTGTTTATTGTTTAGAGTGCTTACCAAAGCTTAAATGTGCCGAACGATTGTTGTTAAACGAGGGACTTCCATGCTCCATATTGGTGTACCACTTAAATTTGACTATTGAACAATGGTGGTAATTTATTTTGAGAAGAATTGGTGCAAATTTTAATCTATACGCTTCTAAATTTATAGAGGAAGAATGACCTTTCCCCATAAAATAGAAACGTAAAATTGTTGAATTGTCACCCTATTAGTCCATGACCACGTGTATAAGGGATGGATTTTTTATATATATTAATTAATTAAACTAAAAATTTATTTTGATACCTCTTTATATTTAATTTCAATAAATGTTAAAAAATTATATTATTTGGATTCATTAATAGAATCAGATATGATTTAAAAATAATTATATCTAATATGAGGTGTTATCTCAGTGGTAAGATCTTAACTTTATTCCCTCAAAAAAAAATCTTAACTTTATAATTACAAAGGACATAGTTCAAATCCGCCAAGGTAGTTAAAAAATTATCAGCAGTGCTACCCCAGTTTTAATAATATTTTCCCCATCCCCATTTTTTATTTTATTTTTTACAGAATTTTAATATAGTTTTCTTAGGAATAGACCAAGGCTTCTCGACTTTAGATTTATTCATTGTTAACGAGGTCTTAATAGTTAGTAATGTCCTCATCCTTCTCCTTTGTTTTATATCTTTTCTTTTTTTTCTCTGTATATTTGAGTGGTTGCAGCTCCTTTATTGCACCACTTTTCGCTTAAAAAACAAAAAGGCTACGAGTAACTAATAAATTTTCTTCTCTAAAGACATGTCTGACAATCAAATTCACATGTCTCCTCAATAGATTTCATGAACCCTGATAATTTAGCAAAGTTGGCAGAAGCAACTCCTAAATTCTCTCTAAATCCTCCAAGAAAATCAATACCACTATTTCTGAAAAATGTCTTCATAAGAAGAATCATATGATGTAGAGGCTCCACTTGTATTGCACTTTGTGCAATTAGAAATTGGAGGAATCCAAATAACTTCTTTAATTATAGGAGCCTTAGGGAGATGAATATTAACATGAAACTTTTTCAATATAATAAAATCATACATAAAAGAAGTTGAAACTTTTCTGGTTTAGTTGTCATAAAGAGAGAAACTAGAGGTAATATTGGAAATAGATTATCTCTAGTTCACTATGTTCCTAATAACCGATCTGTATTGATTGGATATGGATTTGTATCATGACTTTAATATATATTTATGAATATATAATAAGACACTGCTTTATTGATTTTGTTTTGTTTCGTTTCAAAATAATAAAGTCCCTAGAATAATTAGTTTGTTTAATCAAACATTAAGTATAACTTAATCATAAGACCCCATTAAACATGAGGACACTATTCTTAAAGTATCTATAGTCAAGCTTTATTGTGAAGTGGGATAGCATTAAAACATAAAGACTACTATGTGGGTAGACTGGTGATCACATCTCACGGATCATGGCATGGATAAAGAGTTATCAAGTCTTCACATAGATATAAATAATTTGAGTAATATTTATATTGAATTGACCCGTCATGAGAATACTACATAGAAAGTAATGTAAATGTCATAAATTATTCTCATAGTGATAAGTGGTGTATTCCACCCTTCGACTTGAAACCACTATGTAACCTAGATGTAGGAGTCGAGTACTTTGTTACCGTACAAACGTTGTTCGTAACAAAGTGACTATAAAGTTAGTTGGTGAGTTCTCCACGATTCATGCTGAGAGACATGAGTGACCTAGATGGAATTTTCCCTCCTACATAACAGGAGGAATGTCTAAGGGTTCAATATTGAACTAGACAAGGGTGACAAAATATGCCTTGTATTCAATATAGAAATGAGGGCAAAAGGGTAATTATACACAAGATCGTTATCACAGAAATGTTTCGTCAGATCCCTTGACATTCTTATCACTTAATTAACAGTGATTTGTTACTATATACCACTCATTATTTATAATATTACATATAATAGAATATATAATATTATTGACAACATGACAAGAAGCTACAGGGTCACACAGAGAAGAACAGTTGAGTGAGAGGTATAAATGATGGTTTGAGATTTGTTGCTTCATTAATATCAATTATTAGAGACCTAATGTTCAAACCATCTTAAAGATAAGGCTTGCAGACTTTCTTTCAAGCTACAATCACTAACTTTGTAAAATTTTAGAGTTGTCACAACTTCAAATTAAATTCTTAACACATATTTCAAGATCCTTCAATAAACAAACTCGTCAAACAAAGATAGAAATGCTCGAATTAGCAAACTTAGAATGACTGATTCAATAAAAAAAAACCGTCAAGCATCAATAGGAAATACTCGAATTAGTAAACTTTGAATGACTGATTTTACCAATTGACAATTGGCCGTTAATATATGATATAGAGAGTAAGGAAGTTATATATCATGTAATGCATATCTATCATTATTTAAAAAAATTTAATGAAATGAACCTATCTTCATATATGTTTTATTTAGATAACCTTGAAAAAGAAATAAAAATATCTTTTACATTTTAAACCAAATCTTAAGGTAAAATTATTTATCAAATCATGCATGTAACCTGGTTTTTGAAAAACACTAGGTGGAGAAGATGATGAAAGACCAACACTCACTATTCAGTGTACCAATCATTCATAGAGGAGTTCCATCTATGCTTATTGGGGAGACTTAGTACAATCACAGACCAAGCATTTCACACTCGTGTGAAAAAGGATATGCTCTCAAGTATTTGAAAGTCGCGGAAAATGTGTTGTAAAACCAAATTGGTTCTATAAACAATTCTTTTACATTGATATGTTGATGATAACAAGGTAGTTTTAACCAAGGCAGAACATACATCCATTTCTGATCAGTTTCAAAGTCATGTGTCCATTTATGATCAAACACTTATCAATATTGAAGTGACATTTCATAGACAATGATGATTATGATGATGAAGATGATGACAATAGTTGTAGTAGTAGTAGTAGTAATAATAATAATAATAATAAAATAATTCTAAATTTTTTCCATATATAACACTCAATAATAACTCAAATCTCCAATGAAAGTCAAATGAAATAAAAAAAAACTTAAAAAGAAGGAACCAAAATACTTTCAATGTCACCAATTCATGAAGTTTTAAGCACAACTTATTTTAACCATATCCATATCAATGTTGGCCATTGCCACTGCTCGAGCAACTAGCACGGTTGCGATAGTTTTGGAGGAGAAGAGAGAGAGGACCAACATAGTCCTCAAACCCCAACCTACCCATAGCCCATATTAAATCTTCACCACTAATGATCTTTCGACTTTCTTCATTGCATTTCTCAACAGCCTCAGTGATGATGATGCCCATGAATTCAGACACACACAGTTGTGTTGACGCCTTAGCATCTTGAGATATTTTTGCGTACGATGGAAGAGCACACTGCATGATTCTTGTCATATTTCTAACGGGAATACGCGGTTCCTCGTTCCTTGTTGGAGGTGGACTCCCTATCTGCAAACGGACTAAATCCAAACAGTATCACATAATTAATTAATTTTCATGAAAATAATTTTTTCATTGAAAAAATAATTAACATAAGATTATCACATAGTTGAGTTATTTTTTATTGAAAATAATATTTTAATTTGAAGGAAAAATTAAATTAAAACATGTAATGGTTAACAACAATTTTATGCTTTATTCATATTAATAATATTTAAAAAAAAATTGTTCAAAAAAAAAAAATTTAAATTTTTTTTTTCCATAAAAACAAAAAAAAAAATGTAGTGTATACTTTATTCACTTTTTTTGATTACATAGAGGGTCAAAATCTGAATGTAAGATATAATTTCACTTAGACAAAAACTATAACGTATAGTTTCTTTTCTACTTTTTAATCAAAGGTGGCAAACCTGCTTGTAAAAGGTGACTACACATATATCACTTGACGTTAGTGGAATCTTTACGTATAAAAATGAGAACTATGAAGCTATTACAACTAAGATACAAACATCTTTTTGTTTGTTTGTATATATACAGGTTAGCTTCACACCATTAGATAGATCAATAATACAATTTGTAACAAAACCGACGTATTTGAAGGGACCTTGTTTATTTTTTCACCCACCTTTTCTCTCACTTTATTTCTTTCACACAATAATTGCATTTTTGTGTAACCTTAATTTATTAATTTAATATTATATCCCATTAGTTTTAAATACAATAATATATAATATTAAAAAACATTGAAATTTTAGTAAAGATGTTTTTCTCACCATTGTATACACATATCTGCTCCGAACAAAATTAATTCTAAGATCTCAAATCTTTTTAAGTGAATCAAATTCGGTACCCAAAAATTATAAAACTCACACACATTAAAATAATAAATTAAAAATATTAAAGATATTTATAAAATTGAGAGAAAGTGAGAGGTCAAATATGGGATCCAAAGTTTTTTTGTCATCCCCTTAAATTACAATTTCATTCAAAAACTAAGTATTTTCCCATGTCAAAAATGGTTAACAAGCAATGCACAATCATATCTCAAGTTAGATCTTTCTTTCCCAAGGTAAATAATGCCTTGAGAATCCAGTAGAAGCAATTAAGGGGGAAAAATACGAAAAAATAAAATGAAATCTAGTGAAAAAATATTAAAACAGCAAGATCTACTATGAATTTAGATATCAAATTCATTTATGTGATAAAATATACACATACACTAGTTAAAACAATATATCCACATAAAAACATTATATTCAATCTTTTACGAAGTAAAAAAAATTAAAAGAATTAAAATATGTGTTAATCAATCCTTTTAAATATAATTACTCTATTATTTTTGAGAATACGAGGATCTCAACTCATTATAAAGAGATTCTTTCAACAACATAAAAAACACATTATAAAGAGATACAAGTGGGTAATTTTTATTTTTTGTTTAAAGTGCTTACCAAAGCTTGATTGTGTCGAACGGTTGTTGTTAAATGAGGGACTTCTGCTCCATATTGTTTTAGGACTTAAATTTGACTATTCAATAATGGTGGTAATTTATTTTGAGAAGAATGGATGCGAATTTCAGTCTATAGTACTATTCTTAATTTATAGAGGAATGACTTTTCACCATAAAATAAAAACGTAAAATTGTTGAATTGTCACCCTATCAGTCCATGTCCACGTGTATAAAGGATAGAATTTTTTATATATTAATTATAAAACTAAAAATTTATTTGTATACCTCTTTATATTTAATTTCAATAAATGTTAAAAAAATTATTTATTTCGATTCATTAACAGAATCATATATGATTTAAAAATAATTATATCTAATATGAGGTGTTATCTCAGTGGTAAAATATTAACTTTATAAAGGATTTTAATAACATATTTATACTGTTTTTAATAATAGTTATCCCATCCCCATTTTTTATTTTATTTTTAAAAGAATTTTAATATCATTATTTGGAATTTTTTTTTTAGTATTTTTTATTGGTTACCTTTAGTCTTTTTTTAAGCAAAAAGTTTTGCAATAAAGGAGCTGCAACCACTCAAATATATAGAGAAAAAGAAAAGATACAAAACAAGGGAGGAGGAAGAGGAGGACACTAGTATGACCTCGTTAACAAGGAATAAATCTAAAGTCGAGAAGTCTTGGTCTATTCCTAAGAAAACTTTTGAAATGAAGTGAGGTAAAGCATTCCAATACATATATAGTGGATGTGATGGACATACCATAATTACCTAAACAATCAACACATTGGTTTTCTTCTCTAAAGACACGTGTTACAATTAAATTCACATTTCTAACAAGAACCATGCAGTTGAATCATTAGTTCCTCAAACTCCATGGTATCAAGGCATAAGACTTGTAAGCCAGGATAACAAGAGTTGAATCAGTATCCAACTAAAGGTTTTACCAATTTATTGAAAAAGCTATCTCAATGGCTTTCATGAACTTTGATAATTCAGCAAAGTAAGCAGAAGCAACTCCCAAATTTTCTCCAAATCCTCCAAGAAAATCAATACTACTATTTTCGGAAAATGTCTCAATTAGAAAAATCATCTGATGTAGAGAATCCACATATATTTGCACTTCACACAATTAGAAACTGGAGGAGTCCAAATAACCTCTTTAACGATGGAAGCCTAGCCTTGGGGGGGATGTTTGAATATTAACATGAAACCTTTTCAATATAATAAAATAAGACATAGAAGAAGTTGAAACTTTTATTGTTTAGTTGCCATAAAGAGAGAAACTAGAGGTAATATTGGAAATAGATGATCTCTAGTTCACTATGTTGGAGAAAACCCTAATAGCCAATTTGTATTGATTGGATTTGACTTTGTATCATGACTTATATATATATATATAGTAAGTAATTTCTTTATTGATTTTGTTTTGTTTCAAAATAATAAACTCCCTAGAATAATTAGTCTGTTTAATCGAACATTAAGTATAATCTAATCATGAGATCCCATTAAACATAAGGACAATATTCTTAAAGTATTTGTAGTCAAGCTTTATTGTGATGTGTCGCTAGATACCGCTCACTGTTTTATAATATTAAATACAGTAGAATATTTAATATTATTGCCATCATGGCAAGAACCTACATGGGTCACACAAAAAAAAAAAAAAGGTTAAGTGAGAGGAATAAATGAGACTTATTACTTGGGGGTGCAATTAGCACATGAAACTAATTAATTAGCAAAGTGCAGCAAATGGATTATTGGGCTTACATAAGACCAGTAGTGACTGTTTGACTTGCAGAGCACACAAGTGGTTATATAAATAGAAACCCTTGTGCTGAATCAAGAGACCACACTTAACCTAATTTAGAAACCCTAGTTTTTTGAACCTTAAACCCGCTTCCTTTCTCTCTAAGCCTTTATTCGTAAGCAGCTAGCACTGAAGATTGAGGGAAGTTGTTTGTGTGGATTGAGTAGAGGTATTGTCATCGAGCAGTACTTGTGATCACTCACTTTTTTTTAGGGAAACACATAATTCTTTCAAGGTGTTGTTTGATTTGTGATTAATGATTTAATGAAGACTCGTTCATTTGAATTTATTCCACTAATAGGATTAAAATTTTGAAAAAACCCCTCTTGAAATCTCAACACATTATACCTTTGTTAAATCTACTCTGGTTTTTAGAATACTAAACAACATTGGTGATGACAGCTACAATAACAGTCTGGCATAGGGGAGATCAAGATCTATTGCAATGATTCCTAAAACTATCTAAAGACATATAGTGTATATTTATGTTGATAGTTGTAAATAGGCAGTTCCACAATCTAACGTTTAAATTGCATTCAAAGAAAATAAGAAAAGAGGTTTCCTCATGAATTGAGCATAGTGAGCATGTAGAAGGAAGATTACAACTTCTTTTCACAAGGTTCTCATCAAATTCATCAAACACTAGTAATACTTTGAAATTTCCAGCCTTTATTGAGGTTTTAGGTCGTATACATATCCATTGACCATGATTGTCCATTAAGCGATTCATGTAACACCTTAAACCCTTAAAGCGATAAATCAAGTCAATAGTACAATTATTCAATGAGCTTAGATGCTACATTAATAATCCAAAACATGTATAAATAATTTTTCAAAACTCACAGCGGAATAATATCATAACGTCTCATCAATATATAAAGAAATCTCCAAAATAGCCATGTCACATGTATCATAATACTTCACAAAAATATAATCTCAAATCTCAACATAATTGAGTATAAGTCTCATCAAGACATAAAAATAAACAACGAAAGACCGACACCCTAATTAGAGCCCTAACTCTAGACTCCAAGCATAAAGCAAACGAGGTAGCATCCATCTAGTCTTCGAGCATACTCACAAGCAAAGGCAACTCACTCGTGCACACTATCTACCCATTCATACGAATTAGGTAGGCAGTCAACCAAACGACCACTGAGGGTTAATTAATATTCCACAAATAAACATAATCAATTAAAACAATCAATGAACTCAAATAAGTAAACAAGTGCATATTCAACATTCCGAGAATATTAATTCCACATGAATATCATCACACCATCATTACAAGATACCAATTTACATATATAAATCCACAATTCACATTAACACAACATTTACTAATTCACATCAATGCACGTATTCACAAATTCACATATCCAAGTATGACACATTCACCAATTTACAAATGCACGCAATGTTCTTAGACACTTCTACATGCATGTGGTATCAATAGGATTCCAGAGATAATTGTACCGTTATGAATCCACTAACGTAACAAACACCACCAATTGCGTTCTTCACCAACTAATGTAATAAACACCACCAGTTACATTCTTCACCAAAAGACTCGACATGACTATGAATGCATGGATTTACAAGCAAAGACTCGACAATATACAATTCCCCAAACTATATTATATAACATACACCATCTTATAATATCTTCACCAAACACCACCAATAACATTATCAAGTATTTACATTCACACAATCATCAAGTCATAATTCAACAAGAGTCATCCACATATCATCAAGTTAAATTCACCAAAAGAATCATCATCAACAATTATTACTTCAAAGAAACAATTATGTTTCACAACCACATTTTGCATAAGAAACGGACAACTAACCACATCTTGAAATTCACCATATTAAACACCTAACCATCATTAATTCATTCTTATTCTACCCTATTATTAGGTTTACAAAGCCAATTGCAAGTCATCCAATCATAAAACCCTAATTTAGCGAAGTTCGTCTATTTTCACAAAATAGTTTATTTTCAATGTCACTCAACAAAAGTATGATTTCAAGTTCTTACATGTCATAAAAACAACCTACACACTATCTAGCATATAAGGAAATCAGCCATAGCATTTTGGTTTCACAAGGTTCGTTTATTTTCTCAAAATCTCAAAGTTCGTCTCATTTTTATTCATGTTTCAGACTCAATTCATTTCCAAAGTAAAACCATGTTTAAACACTTTTAGAAGTTCAGTTACACTTCAATTAGGTAGGGTTAGGTGTTTGGAACTCATAGGGATACTTAAAAGTCGATGAAAATGTGAAAAATTGAGTTTTCGAGTACCTGCACAGGCCACACGGTCGTGCCTGTTGGACACATGGTCGTGTGTGCCAACTGCGAATGACACACGTGGTCCGTGCCTAGGACACACACGGTCGTGTGTGTCTGACAATACATGATTTTCGATTTTTCCGTTTTCACCGTTTCGCACATAAAATTTCGATCGTTGATTCGTTTTTTATTATGTCTTCTCATACGCATTCCAATCACTTAAATATATCACATTATACTTTAAAATCATGTTTTCCCATCCCAAATAAACTTAATCCAATTTCTCCAAATACGCTTAAAGCGACTTTTACTCAAAAAACCCATTTTCTTCCAAACAATCCCACATCCAAAACTTATAGTTCAAAACATAAATTTTAATCATGTTAATTCAACATAACAACATCATCAATTCACTTGAATTCACCAAAATCAAACCTCTCAATTTATGACACATTTTTACAAAACTCATTAAACACAACAACTTGATCACAACAACACATTTAGCAACACCCAAAGCATGAATTATCATCACTAACATAATTCAACAACATTTATATCATATAATCATGATTTCACCAACAATCAACAACAACAACATCATTTCTCATCAATTTAAGCTAAAATCACAAAGTATTCATTTCAACATGTTTGAACAATGATAAATAAACAATAACAACAAGTTCATCACAAATTTAACATACCTCAAATCATCATTCAATTATGAGCACGAAAATCATCTTTCAAAATCATAATTCATACGTAAGCACTTATGACCCATAATTGAAAAGTGAAATTATAGCTTAGTTATGGTATAGAACTGTCCCCCTTACCTCTTTTTTTCACTATCCTAGGCAAATATTCACTTTGCTCCACTCCCCCTTTGATCCTAGCTTGTCTCTTCTTGAATCTCTCTTTGGGCATTCTCTTCTCTTCGCACTTTCTTTCTACCTCTAGCCTCTCTTTAGTTTATGAGAAATGAAATTCTAACCTAGTTTCTACTCATGTTAAGCTTATATAGTTACCTCTTAATTGTGCTAGGTTAAATTCCCTCATATTGGACCTATCACTCTTACCATCTAATTAAAAATGTTTCTACTCTCCTAACTTAGTAAAACGTCTACTTATTACCATCTCGCAAATAATTAACCACTAGTTACCTCTAACCTAGTAAAATAACTATTCACCTTCAAACACTAAAATAATCCTTATTCTAAAATTACTAAATTACTCTCACTCCACAAATTACCAAAATATCTCCAGTCATAAAAATGACTATAATACCCTTCTAGGATAAAAATCCACCAATCCCAAGATAACTACACAGTCAAGCAATTAAACACATATAAACATATTTAAATAATAAATAAAATAACCCTAGCTAAAAACTGGCTGTTACAATTCACGTCTTAAAAAAGAGTGAAGCTATTCAATGGTAGATTGATTTCTAAATTTCTTGGATAGATAAATTTTAAGCTTTAAATCTCATTTCAAACATGAATACAATAAGAAATATAGGAGAAAATACAATGATTTTAGAAATTTGGGAAATAATGCAACCCTTGAGCTGTCTCATTTTTTTTATATAAACAAATAATTAAATTATATGAAATACGAGGGGAACTCAAACCCTTACAATTCAAATAGAAGCAATCCTTAGATGCCTTTTTGAAGTATTAAAGAATTCTTATACCAACTAGAAAAAAATATAATCAAAATTACGACATAAACCAAAATCAAGAATAAACTTAATTTGCTCCACCGAGTTCAACGATTTAACAATCTCTCCCCTAAGTATAATGTTTTTCCTCAGAGGCAAAATACATCGAGGTGTGGCTAACCAATTTAGATGTTACTATCATAATGTTCCAGACTAAGCCAAGGCTCATTTCGGCTAGACTCGGGTCTAATCCATAACCCAAGAGCATATGATATCATACGATGGACAAACCTTAAATTTCACTAGATAATGGTATGAACCAATAGATCATGACCGTCCAGTCCGGGTTCAATGTCAGATGACCCTCAGATGGTTACACTTGTCCCTCATGGACGATTGTCAACGTAAAGGTTTGACAAACAAAAACACTACTTATCCACTGTATATACTCATGCTTAAAATTGTGTTAGGTAACACACTTCTCTATTTTTAGTCGCACTCTCTCTCGAACCCCTTGCTGACTTGGTGTTGGAGCACGTGCAGGTACACCACCTCCCTCCGGTAGAGAAGGACTTGCGTCGAACTACGGTAGATGGCGAAGAGCTCAATCCACGGATCTCAACCCAACAAACTAAGATTTGGGGGTTTGATTGAAACAAAAAATCTGAGAGACTGAGATTTGGGGGTTTGATTGAAACAAAAATGGAAACAGTTTAGGGATTTGGGGGGAAATGAAAAGGGTTTCAATTTTCAATTGACACGGCTGAATTGGAATCAGATTTGGGTTCTATTGTTATAAAATGTTAGGGTTAGAGAGAGAAAGTGAAAGAGGGAAGAAGATGAACATTAAGAGAAGATTTGATGAACATTGAGTTTATTAATAAAAAAAAATGAGGAAGCAATCTGGGTTGTTTATGAGTAAATGATGAAGATAAAGTTGAATATATGAAGAAGAGGAAGAAAGAAGATGAAGAAAGAGAAATATAATTCAATGGTAGCTTTTTTTTAATCCAATGGTAGTTGTTGTTGGATCATTGTAAAATAAAGTAGTCCTTCATAATTCAATGCTAGACTTTTTCTTAAAAGATCAAACGGTTAAAATTTAAAAAATTAATGAAGTCTATGGTAGACTACTTTTAAGATTGGTCCATAATAGACATTTAAGATTAAAGTTAACAATCAAGAACCTTTTTAACTAACGGAACAAAACAAGAGGGACTGAAATGTTGATTTTACGAGTTATGAGACCAAAATGTGAACTAAAAATTAATTAAGGGACCAAAAGACCAATTAAGTCAAAAGTTAATAAGATAAAATCTTAAGTTTTCAAAATTAAGAATACACAATTTTCAAGATTTTATTTTTATTTTTGATTTTTTAACTTGTGGCCTTAGAGTACAAGTTAGCTGCAATGCATTTCTACAAAAAAAATTTTGGTAAGATATGGTAATAGCTAGTGAAATTTAAGGAGAAAACATGCGGGCAATTGCTGAAACTCTTAATCTAACATGTGAAACTCTTTCAAGCATATTAAACGTGAAATTCTTACACTACCAAAAAAAAAAAAAACGTGAAATTCTTGTAACCAAATAAAAAACGTGAAATTCTTGTAACCAAATAAAAAACGTGAAATTCCTAATCTAACATCTGAAAGTCTTTATAAAGCATAATAACGTAAGAAAAAAGAGGTAAACATGGTTATAGTGAGCTTTATGATCTGTTTGGTTCAAAGTATAAGTATGAAACTCTTATCCATTATCGTTGCGTAATTCCCCATACAAAAAGATAAGCACTAACATATGAAAATTAACAAAATAAAATCATCCGTTAATAATATAAAATATTTCATGATTTTGTCGGTAGTCGAAAAAATTCATTTTTTTTTGTGTAAAGCCATATTTTAACATTTTAAACATGCTCGAAGAAATCATGAAAAACTTAACCTCTAGATCGTTTTTTGGACTTCGCATATATTAGAATGTACAAAATAATAAGACTCTCAAATTACAGTGTATTTTTACGTTAAAGAAAATTTCATTAACAAAAGTTCAACAACAAATCAAAAGTCAAAACTACAGAAATACAATGTGGAGTCCCTTCAATCCATATATAGTCAAGATTATGAAGAGAGTATAGCTAAATAATGGGCAGCTTGGTTAACCCCACGCATAACATTAAAGAAACTTAAACGACTAGAAAAAAATGCATTAAAATTAATTAATGCAATATCTGATAATAGATCAAACATAGTTGGGATATTTGATGAATGTTTAGTGTCTGAACCACATTAGAAGTATCTAATTCTGCTATAAGATTCAAAAAAGACGTGTCTTTTGCAAATTTCAACCCCTTCCGCATAGTTTAAGCTTCCGCTATAAAATTAGCAATAGATCTCTATACCTTTTGTACAATGGTAGCCCATCAATTTCAATCTCCTCAAAACTTTTCTTATTTATAGTGCACCATGTTTCATAACACAAGATCATCACATTAATTATGATATCCTCATTTGCATCAATAATGTTTCTTTTCAACCACTCCTGAAAGCGTACATACCTGGAAGCATGCGAATTGAACACCACACCTAAAGAGGAAGCAAATCATATATGCTTTGACCAATGACAATCCTTAAAAAGATGTGAAATTGTTTCATTATGTTTGCCACGAAAAACACACAATGGATCACAACTAATTTCTTTTTTACAAAGATCATTTTTAAGTAGTAGTTTTTCATGTAAAATCCTCTAAGCAAAAAAAATGTGTCTTGGAATATTTTTATTTTTCATAATTTTTTCCACACTTGCTGATCAATGTCCTGCACGGAGCTATGGGAGAGAAGTGCCTCACGCCATGCCTCTAAGAAACAATATGCACCTCTTCACACAAAAAAAAAAAGCAGATCGTGAAGCACCCCACACAAACTCATCATGTAATTGGGAGAAAAAATGGCAACCGAAGAATCTATTGAACCTCAAAGGGGAGCAAAGTTTTATTAATCAAAGAAGCATTCCAACATCGAATATCGTCACCAAAATTTTACGCTCACCTTGTTTGCTCCGCGACCAAAATTTACTGACCTAACCATTCTTTCAACATGCTTGCACAATCCCACCGGAAGTAGAAAATAACTCGTCACATACATAGGAATTTCTTGAACCACTTATGTGATTAAAATTTCTCTTCGAGCAGTTGACATAAATTTTCCCCTCAAACCTATCAGCTTCTTCCATATACGTTGTTGAAGGATTTCAAATTAATATAATTGTTATTACATTTAATAATGGATTTTTACACGAATAATTCATTGTACATTTTTTTTGAATTAAAATCATGACAATAATTTTATCCACCACAATTTCTAACAATATTACATTTCGCATATAATCACCTAGAATTCTAGTAAAAAAAAAGAAGTAAAATCTTACTTAGTTTGATTAATGAGAACTGAGAAGTGGGCCGTCTTATTGGACCATAGATGAACCGGCCCAATTTCATCAAGCTCCACCTAACAAACGAATTAGGGTTTCTACCCTTTCTACTATATAATCAACGCCACACCCTTCTTTCTTCAACATCTTCTTAACAAGTATTCCAATCTAATAGTTTCTTCTCTATACTTTTCCTTTTTGCAATCTTAATTATTCTCTCTCAATTATAACATAGTATAAAGCTTTTAATTTCATAGGCTATGATGAATCATAGAGATAGTCATGCACCACTCTGATTTTCAGTGCTGATAATTTTCTCATACCCATTATTTTTCTGAGCCTTTTTTCCTTCAATTCTCATAGATCTTCTGAATTTTGATTAATTTTTATTTGTTAGTTTTTATGTATTAATGAAATAGAGAACCAAATGATGCGGGGTTTATAACCCCAACCATGATGCGGACCGTACAGCTTTATAGCTTCTGGGGATGAAATTTTGGTTTCTGATGGTTCTCCCTTTGTTCTATAATTACACTGTTTATTTGTTTTTTTTTTTAAGCTATGAAGCATGGTCACTCTTTAAATCATAAATGTCTTGACATCAGACATGTATTGTGTTTGTCACGACACTGGCATATATAATTAGATTGTATTGTAATTTTGTCAAATTATTAGAGGATATTTTTAATTCTGTTGAATTTATTTGTTGTTCGAATAAAATATTTTCCGTTGAAGAGTATTTTAGTAATCTGAATGGAGAGAATCATAATTGAGCTCCCTTGTGTATTTAAGGTTGAGGAATCAGTTTTGTTTTTTTTTTTAATTTGCTCCTGGATTGATACTTGGCATTCTGAGGGAATAAAATAAGTGCAACACCAATCAATTTATTTATAAAAGGTATCGGTATATGTTTGTAAAAAGTTTTTAAATGACAATTAAGAACTAAAGCCTTAAATTGAATAATAAAATTATTCTTTTCTTTATGAGCAATGTTATTTGAACATTAATTTGATTAAATAACATTAATTTGATTCACATTCACATTGACGATCATATTTTTATAAAAAAAATTATGTATTGACACGAAAACCAAGATAATAGAGAGAAAATAAAAATATAATGTGAGTATGGGAGAATTGTCACAAAAATTGTTAGAAAATGGTTTACATGTATCATTTTTCTTTCTCTATTTCAGTCTTGAAATCTAAGAAATGAACCTTTATCAAAGACGTCTTGGCCTATGATGATCCTTAGTAGTCCAATATAATGACTCGGTTTTGGACTAGACCAAATGCTTGATCATTAAGATCATCCTCCATTGAAGGTCGACAAATGGGACCACTGATACTATCTTGATATATAAGACTCACACCATTAAAAATATGCTTCATTCTAACCCTTGCTGTCCATCTCAATCACAAACTAACTTGAGCTTTGTGCGTCCTAATGACTAAATCCCCCCACAATATTTCACACTAGAGATAGCTACATGATTTCACACCTGAAAATAAACAATTAACACATCTATACATTAAGAATATTAACATTTCAGCATACACCTCCACAAACAAGAAGCTATGCAAAAATCTGATAGAAACTTCGTAACCTCTAGTGATTATCCATGGATTATATCCCTACAAGTTTAAAAGGGGATAATGAGGCGATAAACTGAAAATATGCATGAGTTTCAAGTAGTTTTGGACTGAGGAAAATATGATTGATCACTAAAACACGCCAGTGTGTTGGACATTGACTTCAGGATGGTTTCTGCCAATTTTTCCATCAACGAGACTTTGGCCATTGAAGCTAAAGATGTGTGCATCGATGCCCAACCGTTGGTTGTCAGTATTCTGCATTTCCTTCACCTTGAAAGGCAATTATGTCCAATATTGATCACAACCAATTCCATCAATGACAATCTCGGTTCAAACACATATTTGTCATCAAATACAAATGAGGCAGAAATAAAGAATTTTCTTGTACCAAATACCTTCAACTTTGAGTTTGCAAAATGAATATCTGATTTGCGAAACAAATTTGCTAGTTGCTTCAAAGCTAAATTAAATCAATGCTAAACCAACAAAGTGATATGGTAAACTGAATCAGTACAAAATGAACTTCTAATTGCAAAACGAATTTGCAAGTGGCTTCAAAGCTATACTACACGTTAAACCAACCAAGTGAAATGGTAAAAAATGGTAAACCAGTTTACCACGTTTTTTTTTTTATTAATTGGCTGGTTTGATTATTATTTTATTAACTGAGTAGAACTTTAGTTACTTTTAACCAAATTTTTGCACACCCCCTGACTGCAAGCAACGAGCCAATCTGCAACCATCGGTGGCTCTGCGATGGCGGGTCAAACGTTGGCGGCAACATAAAAGGAAAGGAATGAGTAGGTGGAGAAAAGAATAGGACACAAGCAATTTGTATTTTAGAGTTTGTCTTTTGTCCTCGTGAGTCTAGCTCAGTTGGTACGGACAATACATAATATATGCAAAGTCCGCGATTCAAACTCTGACCACCACAAAAAAATTCTTCGAATCATTTTCATGTTGTTATTGTATTCACAAAAAATTTAAAATAGATTAATCATAAACATTCTCTACAAAATTACTTCTCTTTATTTCCTTATCCCAAAAACCCCCTCCGAACTCTCTATCAGAAGTTAAGAGACTAATTTGTTTACTAAAATAATTTTTTTTAGGGCTTATTTATCAATGTTGCATAAACTCAGATCATAATGAATTGTAAATAATTTTCATTTATCTCCTACACGATCACAATATTTGTAACCACCATAAAGGAATTAAAAATGCAGCCATTCACAAGATTTCAAATTGAACTCTCATGTTGAGAACACCAAGAATTTTAATATATCCTTACAAAAACTTTGATAGACTTTTTTATAACCAATATGTAACAACAGTTTCATGATTCATCTACACAATTTATCATCATCTTAACAAAAAAAAAATTGATCTTCACATCATGTATCAACTAATTCATGCAACATCATGTAGTTGCATTGCATCTAATACCTCTATGCTTTTAGTGTACACTTGTATAATTTCACGAACCATCACTAATATGCCCACGGGAGTGCACCAGGATATGGAGCTGGTCCACAGTATCTGAACAAAGGTTCAATTTCTGGACATCCATTAGGATACGGAATTGACCGATGAAAAGGATCACGCTTTAGCTTTTTGTGATAAAGTGAACCTCGACATCCGTACGGATCTCTTGAGAATTGCGTTCTCACCAATTCCTCGCCTTTTAAAGCAGCTGCTTTTGCATTTGACGTAGCAGGTGTGCCAGCGTAGAAGAACCTTGACGCTGGAAAGCCAATCGCAGATCGATGTAGATTTGCAAATCTGTCTTCCTTGAAATCATAACTTACAACCTGATTCCAGATTTAGCAAATCAGAATAAACTCATGATGCAACTGAAAAAATAATGCACACCATCATTCAATTTATAATTTTATTGATGCATGATACTTGGACAGAAAATGATCGACAAAACAGAAAACTTGTCGTTCCATACTACTATTGAATCAGCAGTAATATATAAAGAAGCAAAGCAATAAGGATTGTAAGTGGAATGTGCATGTGATCATAGTAGCATAGCAAACACGACTACACGAGTGCAACAAATTATGAAGCACGGACACCTCTGAAGAGATTAGACGTATATCCATGTCCAACATGTGTCAGTGTGCAGTAATTGTACAACACTCGTATGACATGAGTCTGACAACTCAGACTAGTATCCCAATTTTATTTCCTTTACCTCACACACATCAGACACTATTTGGACACATTTGAGATACATCTACGGAGGTTAAAGATGTGTTGAAGCTATAATGATCAATGAAGATATTAAAGACACTGGATTTTATTTCATCATATTTATCATCTTTTTTTAGATATTTCTTTTAGTAATGATCAATGAAACAAATTGCTCAATTTACATGACATATGTGTATCGGTGTCCTGTGTTTTTGACATTAGTAGTGTGAAAATGTCGGTGTTTGTGCCAAAGTTCGTGTTTCATAGACAACAACTTCTCTAAATTTTCTGACATGTCAATTATAGGAAGCAAACACTTCTCTAAATCATATTGTGAACGAGCCAAATGTGAACTGCAGCATTTTTCTTCCCTATTAAGTATTACTGGTTAATAATCCGTACTTTCTTTTCTGCAATTTTGTATGCTTGATATTTAATATCGAGGCAGAAATATCAAAGACAACTCCATGTTTTTTTTTTGCGGAATGCAAAACAATATTCACATGCAGTAAGAAATCAGCATGCACATTAATAATATTTTTCAGCAATTAATTCCGAGCATTTCTCGGCAGACATTACAAAAAACTGAGAATTTGACATTGTGATGGAACAAAAGTATGGCCCTAGATAGTCAATCACAGCGCGATCACGGTGGTGCGGAGCGGAGAAGCCGCGTCAGATGCATTCTTGAAGAATACAACATGTCGCACCGTTGCAACGCATCTTGTACGCGATAGTGATAACTGCAAGTAAAATGCAAAGACCTACACTTTCCCTTCCTTCTTTTTCTTCTCTGTGCACAAACCTTCCTTCTTCCTGCTTCCTTTCAATTTCTGCAAGACAGCCACAGAGACGTTCACCCCACACTGCCATCAAACAGCCCAGCGCATACCAGATTCTGTTTTCCTTCCTCTGTTTCCAGTGTTTCCCGTTTTTGCTCCTCTCTGTTTCCATCTTATCCAGATTTCCTTCCTCTTTTTTCCCACTGTATGTTTCTCTCTCTCTCTGTTTTTTATTTATTTTCCTCTCTCTGTTTTGTTTTTTATCTTTTCTTTGTTATGCTTTCATTCTTATTTTTCTTCTTCTGTTCCTTTTTCCTTCCTATTCTGTTTTTATTTTTCGATCCAGTTTTTGTTACTCTCCATTTTTTAATTTTATTCTGATTTTTGTTTCCCTCTGTTTTTCATATTTCTCTCACACCCCCTCTGTTTTGGCATTTTCTATGTTTTTATTTTTCCCTTGCTAAATTATGAATATTTCACGAGTTGAGTTGTTTGTTTAATTTTACATTGACTATGATTTTATACTTTCACAATATTATTCATGTATTTGTCCAAAAAAGGATCAAATAGCGGTTACCCCACTATACGCTATCCCACTTTTTGGGCCAGCTGCTCCGCGCTGCTATTTGGGATTAACTACCTAGGTATCACATATTTTAATATATTATTTTTCTTCCTCTAAATTTACTTTGGTAATTCAACAAAATATGTGTTTATACAAAAAGGAACAGAAAGCTTCAGAATTCACAAAAGTAAGGCATACATACAGTAATATTTTGAGGATAGGTGCCAGTAAGCTCTCGGAACCGACAGACACTAAATAGAAGATTTTCAAAGCTGTCCCTTGCATGTTCTTCGGTAAGTGCTCTCCATTTCACACTTTCTTCCTTACCTACAGAGAAAACCCAAGAGAATGATACTATTTCTATAAAGGCAGTTTATGTGGGAAGAAGCATATGCAGATAAACCAAGGCGAACCACTTTCATGTTATCCATATCAGCAATACCCAGAGAAAACAAAGATAAAAGATGCAACAGAGACCGATCGAGCTAATTATTTTGAAGTTGTAGGAACTATTTTAGAAGCTACAGCCTACAGAATTGATGAGACAGGGCGGCAAGACCGTAAGGAAACAAATGATAAATTTATCAATTTCCATGTTCTTTCACATAGACGGGTTGCAGAAACACATCTAAATACAAGCTCGATTGGCTACCTGGTCTACCATGCTTGATGTTCTTTTATGATCATGTTTTTAATTTACTTTGAGACATTCATGTCTGACATAAAGTGCATGATACACTAGTCAAATATCCAGGCCATGCAAATTGACATGAATTGATGAAAGGATGAAGTAGAACGGAATGAAAATAAAACATATTTCAATACTTACGTTACATAAAATAGGAAATAATGAAATGGAATCTGAATCCATTCCACCAAAAATTATTCTTTCTATTTCCCTCTAACTTAAGAGCATGAGATAAAATCATTTTTTATCCTATCATAAAAATATCCAATCAATAGAATCATAGTAACTTCAATCTATTTCATTTCATTCACTCAAAATTTAATTTCTAAAACCATAGTCTTATATTGCAGTCTGCAAGTCAAAATTACTAGAGTCTCTATAACAACATAGCAAAGGTTTTAAGTAAAGGTCTGCAATTATGATCTGTTATCGCGATCACTATTTTAATCATGAATCGCAATGTAACCGCAACCAAATTAATAAAAACGGTCCCCTACCACAAATGTTCCAACAAAATCACGGTTCTTTATATCTTTGCTGCCTAACATGATTTCAATCACAACCACATCATCCATATTCTTGGCTATATCAAGGACGATAGCACAACCTAAATTTAAGACTTTAACTGCCATCACAACTTAAAACCTTATCGAGAAAATATTAATCTCCATCATACAAACTTTCAGTGAACAAACATTTTGATTCCTAAATATGTAATGTCTGTCATTATTGTTCCTGAATGTATCAAAATTGCAAAAACGTCCTTAATGTCTATCGCCAGTAATTTTATCGATCAAATCGACTAACATAATACACGTTTGAGAATCAAACAAACAATTGAACAGACTAACTAACTAACATTCACATATACTGCGACAGCGCCTCAGACATTTACGTATAGAAATGACCATTTACACAACAAACTTCGAAAACTTACTACTAATACCAAAACAATCTATCTACCATGTAATCAAAACCAACAAAACTCACCAAACCATCCTTTAAAATCAGCAACAGCCCAATAACTCTGCGCCTCACTCCTCGGCCCTGCGTCTTTCCTCGTCTCACCGCCACTAAACAAAAGCAAACCCTCCTCATCCTTATCAACAATCCCAACTCCTTCCTCAATATGCTTCACAAAAGTTGCAGCCTGACCAGGATTCTTCTGATAACTCTCCAAATACCACGAATCCTCTTTCTCAATCTTCCCACAACCACTACTCATATAAACCGAATGACCAGCAACCATAACCAAATTCCTCAGCTTTGAAAACGGGTAATCATCAAAACCCAGATCAGTTTTCGCGTAATTGTTCAATTGGGTTGCGTTGTAAGAGAGAAAAACGAAAAGGGTTATACCGAAAGTTAAAGATAGTAGTAAAATAGCTACGAAAGGATGAAGCTTGAAAAAATGGTGGAATTTTTTGAGCATTTTGAAAAGGTGGAAAATTGGTGAGTTTTTGGGTTTTCTGGTTCGTTTGATTGTGGTTGTGGGAATGGCAGATTCTAAATCGAAATCGGATTTTGGGTATGCGGGGAAAGATTTGTAGGATTGTGATGTGAATGAGAAATTGTTCATTGTTTTGGTTTGAAGCGATGCAATGGAATCATTGAATCGCGGTTTTTTGCAAGAGAAGCTACATGGAATGAAGTGTGTAGAGAAAAAGTGGTTTGATGAGAAGATCCAAATTCAGAGGATCTTGTATTGTCTGTTGGGCTCAGATCAGACTTTTTATTGGAAAAGTATTGGAAAAGTAGTCGCGTCCAAACCGAACTGAATCGCATGCAATTTTATATTTTGGATTGAAAGACTTCTTTTCTTTTTAATTGATTTAATCCGCACCACGAATACATTTTATTTTAGTGGTAAAATATGTTTCATTACATTAAAAAAAAACATTATGTTAGTATTATGAAAAGATAAACAATTTGAGGAAAAAAAAATAGAATTGCGATCAAGGATAGAGTATGGCATAAAATCAATTCTTGGAGTAGTAAGTGTCTTTCCAAAGCAGGGCGTGAAGTCATAATTAAATCGGTTCTTCAAGCTATCCCTTCGTATGTCATGAGTATTTTTCAATTGCCAGCAACTCTTATTAATACCATCAAGGAAATGATGAATTCACTGCTTTGGTGGGGTCATGGTAGAACTAATCAACGCGGTATCAACTGGCTAAGTTGGGAGAAGCTCTCTATGCATAAAAATCATGGAGGTATGGGCTTCAAAGACCTCACTGCTTTCAACTTAGCAATGCTCGGTAAGCAAGGGTGGAAGCTGCACACAACACCGGATTCTCTTGTATCCCGTATTTTCAAAGCACGGTATTTCCCCTCCGCATCTTATCTCACAGCCAATCTCGGTCACAATCCGAGTTATGTTTGCAGGAGTATCCTTCGTGCTAGATTCCTTGTTCGTGGGGGAGCTCGCTGGAGTATTGGGACAGGTGGTGACATCCCTATTCTTGATGAACCGTGGTTATTGAACGGGGGTCGCATTGATGGTTATTGAAGGTGCTCACTTTGTTCGCAACTTTACTGTTAAAAGTTTGCTTGAGGAAAATTTAAAAAGATGGAATGAACCGCTGATCCGGCAAGTTTTCAGTCACGGCATTGCTTCTGTCATCATAAACACGCCTCTCTTCTCTCAGGTTCAGGACCGTATTATTTGGAAAGCGGAAAAGGATGGAAAGTACTCGGTTCGGAGTGCCTATAGGCTTTGTGTTGAGGATTTAATTGATACATCCTACCTTAGGTGTCCGGGCTACTGGTCCGGGATTTGGCGTTTAAAAGTCCCTCCAAAGACCAAAAACATTGTGTGGCGCGTCTGCAGAGGAGTGCTGCCAACTAGGAAACGGTTACGAGACAAAGGCGTGCAATGTCTAGAAGCGTGTGTTATATGTCCAGCAGCAAGGGAGGATGTGTCACACCTTTTCTTTGCTTGCCCTTACGCTATTCAGGCCTGGCAGATGTCCGGTTTGTGGTCTGAAATTCAGCAAGCCTTAAGTTAGTTAGACACAGCTTCTGCTGTCATTTTCCACTTGCTGCAACATCTTACAATAGAACAAAGTCGGATTTTTGCTGCTACAATGTGGAGTTTATGGAAGCATAGGAACCTAATGGTGTGGGAGAATAAGAATGAGTCATGTGCCATGACTGTTGATCGAGTGCGCGTAATGATGGAAGAATGGCAACTCGCGACTGCTAACCGTTCCACTTCTGCACAGCAGAATGTGCATCTGCAGGCTTCAGCTGCTACTGCACAGCAGATTGTGCATCTGCAGGCTTCGGATGCTACTGCACAGCAGCCTCCTGCGCACCTGCAGCAACTTCCTATGGCTGCTGCACATTCTGCTACATGGCAGCGACCATCCCATGGTCCTCTTAAGTGCAATGTGGATGCAGGTTTCTCAACAGCTAAGAACAGAACCGTAATAGACATTTGTGTGCAAGATGACCACGGTGCTTATGTGCTCGCTAAAGCAATCAGCTTCGACATTGTGCACACGGTCCGGGTTGGCAAAGCTTTGGGTTTATACCATGCTTTGGAATGGCTAAGTGATATGCAATTCGACAATGTAGACTTTGCGACGAATTCTAAAATTACCTATGATGCCTTTCACTCTCATAAAGATGACGTCTCCGAGTTTGGACATATCATTTGAATCTGTCAAGCTCTCTTCTCCACTCACTTTACAAACTCTCGGGTTGAGTTCACTAGGCGACAAGCGAATGCGGCAACTCATGCCCTTGCAGGGGAGGCCACTTCTTTAGCTAGTCCTGTCATTTATTTTAATATCCGCGTTGTATAAACAATATTACCTTTAATGAAATGCTATAAGCATCTTTCCTTCAAAAAAAAATAAATAGCAAAGGTAACACATAAAATGAGACGAGGAAATAATTTCCTAGTTGACTCGGTTTATTGTTTTATGTAATAGATATATGAGTCATTGTTCCCGAGAGTTTAACTTAGTTGGTAGAAACTATATACAGAGATTACAGTTTAAACTTCGGACACCCCACATATTTATTTTAAAAAAAATCAATTTCTTCTATCTATTGAATTACTTGAAGAAAAAAAAGATATATATGAGACATTAACATTGAATCTATGATCCAAAAATGAGTGTGATCCAATTGTGAACTAATGGTGATTAGGAAAACGAAAATGGTTTACCGTTTGGAAATGACTTTCATAAAGTGGGGCTAGGATCCTCTCCATTTGATAAATTGAAAGGAGTATACAATTTGAAGAGAGATAAACACATAAAATAGATTGTGGATCATGGGTAAAGATCCTCTCCATTTGACATAATAAATGGAGTATGCAATTTGGAGAGAGATAGACACATAAAATAGATAGTGGATCCTACTATTAAGTGGGTCCCGTCATCATTAATTACTTTTTAGTTTTTTGAATTTTTTTTTGTCTATATCTCTCCAAATGGATGAAGAGAATAATAAATGGAGAAGATCTTAACTCGTGGGTCATACCTTTAAATGTGTCCCACGATCATTAATTATTTTTAAAATTTTTTGAGTCTATATCTCTCCAAATAGAAGAAATGGAGAATGTATAAAATGGAGATGATCTTAACTCCATAAACTAAGAGAAATTTTTTTAGAAGAACACGTTTAAAGGAACTTGTGTGAAAAAAAAAAGTTTAAAGGAAATTATGCCAAACTAGACAACTTTTTAGAGCAGTTAGTTCGTTGGTACACTTTTTTTTTTCCACTTTATAATTATTGGCAAAAAGACGGGCACTCGTATGCCTGTCTTTCCGTTTTTTTTATTGCATCAACATTTAAAAATTATGAACGGTTTTTTTTATTTATAAAATTTTGATTTTGAATAAAACTAAAAATACAAATGAAAAAGTAAGTATAAATACATTCATCTAGTTTGTTACACATTTTAAATAATAAAGGGTAAAAGCTGGCATATATATATTCATATCGTGTTTGTTACATTTTTTTTAATATTTAAATTTATTCTTATTTATTTGTTATATGTGTTATTTGCATTGAAAATTGAGGGTATTTTTTAAAAAGAGAAAAAGTCAACCCGAAAGAGCTGAAATAGGTTGTTTTCTTTATATATATATATCCAATAAAATTTTGAGCTTGGAAATCAATTTTGTATAGGTAATAAGTGTGTACAACATATATTTATCCTATTGCCTTTTATTTTTTATTGCTAATAGAGTTCTTTACTTTGTAATAAATAAGATGAGAATGACAATACTAAGAGATTAAGAGTTTTTGTAATTCGTTGGAATTAAAATAAGACATGAATACCAAGAGTTTATGTAACTTTTTGAAAATCTTAAATTGCAATAAAAATAAATAAACTTCGGTATTAAAAATTTGAAGGAACCAAATATTTATTAATATAATAAACTATATGTAATCTATTAATAATCATATTCATATTGGTCCTCGACACAATAAAACAGTTTTCTGGTTGGGGTGTGTAAAGAAATAAAAATTGTGCGGGTTGTGACGGACTTCTTTTGGATACTAATGACAGACATATCAAAGGGTTTGAGCTCAAGACGGGAGTTTGTGATGCTTTGTATGCTTAAAAGTGAGGTTTGTATTTCGGTTTAGAGCTAGCTTGTCATGATGGAATTTCACATCCTTGTGTGGAAAGTGATCACGAATTGTTGATTGACATGGTTAAAAATAATCGCAAGACTATGGGATGATCCCTTCGTTGATTCGACGTATAAGAAATCTCTTGGATCATAGTTGGCGTGCTTAGGTTCATCATACTTGGCGAGAATGCAACATATATGCTGATTGACTTGCTAATTTATGCCTTACCATAAATTCTTAGAATTTTATTATTTTGGAGACACCTCATAATAGGATTAATAGTCGTCTCTTTGATGATATTTCCGAAACTTATGTCTAAAAATGTTTACTTAGTTGTTTAGTTTTTTCTTCTGAGGTTTTTCCTTCTTTTGTACAAAAAAATAACACATGTGACTTAGTCTAAGAAAAAATATTAAAATTCATAAGGTCGGATAGTTTATATATAACAAAAAATTGTATGATAAATCTCATAAAATACCAGTGTCATACCCCATGGCTACAATTACTTAGGTCACTACTGTACTAATATATCTGAAAATAAATATAAATCATTGGATAGTTAATATAAAAATAAATCATAAAAATAGACCAATGAAAACAACTCATCAAATAATTATTTAATCAAGAATAAATAACACAGATAGAATAACATACAAATTAACTAATCAAAATAGAGGGTGTCATTATTTTCTTTAAATCCTTTCCACAAAATAAATTATTAACCGCTTAAATGATAAATCAAGAAAATTATTATAAATGCCATATCTAAAATATTGGGTCGTTACATTGTTCATCTGGTGTTCTACCGAGGCATTGTAGTAAATGGTTACTAAATGGGTTGTTAAGATTAGAGACAGGACACGATTTTGATAAGGTCTCTCTGACATACAATCTTTGATATTCTCATCAAATTGTTGAGGAACCACGTATTAGTCGCAGCATCTCTAAACCTATGTCATTTTAATCTTGTCTCACCATACCAATATTTTTTACTTTTCTTCTTCAGGCACTATAAGTATGTTCATGCCTCTCATGATAACTGGTAGAACCACTTATAGATTCCTCAAGATCCACCACACATGCATCTTGAGTTGAGTATTGATACCACTATCCAGGGTTGAGTATCATCACTCATATCTAGGGGTGAGTACTATTCACAATCTCTTTAGGTCAATCCACTTTCAACATCCCCAGCAGAATACCACCACATATATGTTGAAAGTCGCGAGTGTTTAACATCTCTCCAGACTCATTTAATCAAATTACAAGGTGTTTTCACTACTGACCCAATTACAACACTTTGAGTTTGTATATGTGTGCACAAATCCTAGATCATTGCAAGTGCGTGAGAACAACTTGATTGATGTACAACATCATTAAGTGTAAACCTTAATCATCCTTTATAGTAGCTCTTTCATTGTCATACAAGTATGAGCCAACCGTAATTTGTCTTCAAAGTTGAAATAGGCCGAAAGAATAAGGAATATTACCTAGTACCAGGATGATACACTTTTGCAAATGGGGCAACATGGATTGAACCACACATCATGTCTTGTTAGCGACAGCATATATCCACATACCAACTCATCAGAACTGTTCTACTTTCGTGTGCTTTCTCCTACCAAATTTGGCCATGACCATTCCAGAACATGACTGCTTTTACCTACGACCGTACCACAACCGTCACTAAAACTCTGGTATTTTTTTAGGCGAAAACTCTGGTATTATTATTATTAGGAAGAATCCTAACAATACACATTTTAACACACTCTCTTTAATTGGTTAAAATTCACATAGATTCCACCAAATTATGTGGGGCCATATAAATTTGGTTGGACCCATGTGAATTTTAACCAATCAAAGACAGTTTGTTGAAAAATGTGTGTTGCTAGCCTTTTTCTTAAGATTAGTAAATAAATCCAATAACAAAAAATTATGCGTTCAAAAATGGTTTGTTTCCGTTCGCATGAATCACAGGTTCCTATAAAGGTATATTTACTTAAAGACTAAAATTATTTAGCTCATGAAGGCTTGATATTTTGTTCACTGTATCTCTATGCAGTGGAAACTCATTTTACTTTGTTGTGTAAAATTCAAGTCTTTTTAATCTTAGAGGTAGACCATTGGGGAGAAAAAGAAGAAAAGTTTCTCTTAATAAAAAATCATTGTTACACGCACATAGATATGTGCTTTTTAACAACAATATTGTGGACCCCTTTCAAAGAGAACATATTGACCTATCAAGAGACAAGATTGAAAATCGTCGGCTCTCACCATATGAAATCAACATAAATAATTCATAGTCGAACATTTTCTGATTGGTTTCATGAACGAGTAAGTTTTAGAAAGCTTTTTCATTATTAATATTGTATTTCGTTTCATTTCTTAATCATTTAAAATAAAATTGTGTTAGGTCTCACGATTGGAAGAGCAAGCAAGTGTTATCATCGAAGTTCAAATTAATATGATGACCCGTCTATTTTTTTGCTTCTAAAGCCAAAAAAGAATTCTATGTAAATAACAAGAGACAAAATGATTGGTTTGTCGTTGTGCACTCTGAAGTTAGAGATGTATATGATTTGAGTGGTCTTCAATCCAATGATATAGATAAAGGAAATGAACAACTCTCGGAAGAAATAAATGATAATGACTTGATTATACCAGAAGCTAGCTAATGATAATGATGATACCATCGAAGTTCAAATTAATATGGAGGATAAAGGAATGCTAGCAACACTCTCTTTTGAACACTTTCTCTAACACTCACTCTTTTATTGGATGGAATTGATGCATGTCCCACCACTTTGTGTGGGTTCTATTTCCAAAGTGTACACCCACAATGATTTAAACCAATAAAAGAATGAGTCTCAGAGAGAGTATTCAAAAGTGAGTGTCGCTAGCATTCCTCCCCCAAAGTGATATCCCCCAAAATGATGAGGATTGTGATACATGGGATGAGAGGAGGAAAACTACGTTTGTTTTCCTATTATTAATGGTTTTATTGATTTTGTTTAAGGTGTGTATGGATAATTTTAGATCATTTTGTTTCAACTGAAGAGGAGGTAATCATCATGTTTCTTTATATTGAGGTGTATGGTTAATTTTTTGACTTCTTTATTTATTGGTTATAGGAAATAAGTCAAATCAACAAAAGGAACCGTTCAAAATTTGAGGATTTACATTGCATGGGAACCATGAATCTTCCGAGGCTAATTCATGAGATGGTATATTTCTTTGTATCACTTGTATTAGTATTTTCAACTAGTTTGTTTTTCAACCCAAAAAGAACAAAAAAATAGAAGAAAAAATGACGTAAAAGAATTAGATGGTCTGAGAAAGATGATATAATTGAAATATAAAGACACAATAGAAAAAGATAGATCTTCACGAGAAAAATCAAAAAGGGTACAAAGAGAGTAAATCCTGTGAGAGGAGAAAGAGAGGTTGCACAACATGGTGGGTGGTGGCAAACAGCGGCGGAGGTGGGTTGCACAACGGTGGGCAACGACAGAGGTGGCTATCGGCTTTGCTGTATTTGCTGTCATTGAAGATCAAAAGAGAGAGATTGCTGTCGTTGAAAATTGGAAGAGAGAGAGAATGACACTGTGAGGTGGTGTGTTTAATTGGAGTTTAGATCGGAGCCCTTATTTTTTATCAAACAAGTGATAATTATTCGTACCATTCTCACATATAAAATGGATTCTCACTTGATATGCCCGGATACAGAGGTTTGCTAGCAAATCCCTACACACATATAAGGGTTTGCTAGAAAATCCATATATATATATATGAGATTTGCTAGGATATACTCACTAATTTTTATGAAGTGTGTTTTAGCAACATGCATCTTTAGATGTATTTAACTACTTCTTAGTTATGAAATGCTAAAACACTCCTTCTAAAAAATAAGTGGATGTATTTTAGCAAATGCTTGTGAGAGTTGTTAACTTACACCCACTTATTTTTTTAGAAGGAGTGTTTTAACAACATTCACCTTAAGGTGAATTTAACAACTTTTTAGTTATATCTTTGCTAAAAACACCTTAATAAAAACTAGAGTGTGCGTTTGCTATATGTTAACAAATTTTGATATTAGATTTTACTTTTATATTTATTTGTCACAAATCTTGGTATTTTTTTTCTTCTATATCTATCTGTCATAAGAGGTTTTGAAGAGATTGAGAATGAAGGGATTGATAAAAGGCGGCAGAAGGCAAGTTGATGGTTGGCGCAAACCCTGTTGTTTTGTTCTTTCTCTTTTACTCAATTTTTTTTTTGGAGAAAAATAAAGGGTTGACACATGGCGTAATCTGGTGTGTTCAATGGATTGGACGGGCGTGATTTGTTGAATGGCATGTGACTTTGGTGCCAATAAGGCTGCCTCTTCTTCCTCACACCCAAAACATATTCTCCATTAGCCTTTCATATCAAGTTACACGCCAAAACTAACCACCTTTATTTAAAATAAATCACATATTTGTCATCTTCTCATTCTCCTTTAAAGGAAGACCTTTTTTTGTTTTCATAAATCACATTCTTTAAAGGAGCTCGCTTGAAAAATGGGTTCTTCTTATCTTCTTCCTCATCCTCTTGACCATTGCTTCACAATCATCACTTTTGTATCATAAAATCTTGCACTACCCTTTCTTTTGCCTCACAATCATCACTTTCTTTTGTATCACAATCATCACTGCCTCTTCATCGCTTGAAAAAGTAAATCGCTTGAATAATATGTTTTTTTTTGTAATATTGTTTGTTTGTCCATCCTTCTTCTTGACCCCCTTACTCTCTCGTTGCGGTAATCATCTTCTTCCCTTTAACTTTGTGGAAGAAAATAAGTGTTTGATGCAAATAGAACAAAACAAAAACAAAAAATTATCTAATATATATGTTTTAGTTTTGCTAGAAATATCTATTTTATTTCTCATTTTTTTTCCTTTTTGATGTTTGAAGAGAGAAGAAAAGACCCACCATATTTATATTTTATTTAATATGCGTTTCTCATCATGATGTTTCCATGAAGTTCCTACCAAAGAATAAAAATAAATTAGCAACTAAATAGAAAGTAGAACATGATCATATAAGTTGTTATTATATGTCTATTTCCTTATACAACAGTCGTAAAATTGAGGCTGACATAATAAAATCTGAAAAAAATAATAAAGAATGAGATAAGAGAAGTAGACGAATGATAAAATTAAAGAGAAAATTAAATTATAAAGAAAAACAATAAGAACTTAAATTTTGAATTAATGAGTTTTGCCTTCATTTTTTCATTATTCTTACAAGATTTCAACATACATTGGTAGTAGTGTTTTGTTTAACTTAAACCAAATTCCAAATAACATACTTTCTTTTCAATTGGTCCAAAGTTGTATATAGCAATAATTTAATTTGGATAAAAAAGTATAATGTTTAATCAGTTGTGAATTGAGTGACTTTTTTGAAGAGCAAATTTAACTTTTTCGGTCATCAATACATATAACTATAGTTAAATGAAATCACTTAATCACAAAATGTAATATTTGGACTCAAAATAACCCTGATTTTGTGATGTGTCAATTTTTTAAATAAGGGTAGTGTTGTATTTTTCACATCTTTCTTTCTTATATTACTATATAGATATAGATTTACTCATCTAAATTTTTCCATCATTCATTACTTCTACTTCTCTTTTGGGGTTTTTCCGTTATCTATTACGAAAGGCTAAAATACAAATAAAAAATATAATAAAGTTTAGTAAACAAATATAAATGATCAACTAAGTGAGTTAAAGGGACACGCACAACATATTGAGTAGAGCTATTTTATAAATGGCTTCTTGCAACTCATAAGTGCTAAGAACTATTTAACTAAAGCTAACAAAGGATGAAATATTTATTTACTTATAAAATGATCAAACAAGTCTATTTTTTACAAGCAAAGGAGGAAAAATATGGCTCAAATTCGTATGTTTGTTTATGCTTTAATCATCTTTCTATCTCAATTTCTTGTTGTGACAAGTACAAGTATGTCATTTTTCACATCATTTTCTATTTTTCAAATATATCTTATAACAATATTTTTTGTTCACATTTAAGTAATATCCATTTTTCTTATTTGTCCATGTAGCTACCTTTCCATGCGTTTCTAATGATGATTGTCCAGTGCCGTTGCCTCCTCTATTTGCAAAGTGTGTTGTTGGTATTTGTGAATTCTTTATAGGAGCTCAAGTTGAAAAATAATTATGTTTCAGAGAATAGTATAATTTTTTTATTACGTCATAATGTTTGTACTCTTGTTGTAAGACCTGAAATTTAGATATGATTAGATTTATGGATTTGTATTTTGTCTTGATGTTTACTTTGATGATAAATGATTTTATGTAATGTTGTGTCCATGAAAATCCCCCCAACTCCATCGAGGAGAAAATAATTTCCGTTCCTTTTGCCTTTAAATATTCAACCACATGTTGAAATCCTTGAATGAAAACAATTTATACAATAACCTAATTGTATCCTTCTACTATGAATCAAATCTCAAAGTGTTCTTTAGAAAGATTTTTCAAAGAGATTGTTTGACAGTGAGTGTAGAGAGAATGAAAGAATTTGTTTCCAATGAATGGAAAATATGTGGGAAGATATATTTATTGTTGAAGGGTTTTAGAACAAATAAAACCTGAAAAATGGTTAAAAACCTCAATGTGAATTGATTCACTCATTTCATTAAGAGCACTGATATGTATACAACCCTAGGTGGCAAACCACCATCTACACCTTCCATTTGGCATTTTTTTATTAATTGTATTAGGAGGGTAATTTTGTCAATTTACACTCTCTCTCACAGACATTTACTTCCACCACTAGTAAGCCTCTTCTTCCTTCTCTCACCGACCACCACCGTCACCGCCACCGTCGCCTCCGTTCACACCAACTACCACGTCTTCACTATTCTCTCATCTCTCGCCGCTTCTTCACACAACCTCTGCACCTCTCTCCTTCGACGTCTCTGCTTTCCTCCATCCTCAATTCGCTGGCAGAACCCATCCACCACCGTCGTCGCCGCCCTCACCCTCAAATCTCACCGTTTCCGTCGTACCCCTCAGATTTGATACCTCTGTTAGCCACCATCGTCCTCGCCACAGACTTCCACCACCACCATCGCCTTTCTCGCCATCATTTTTCACCACCACGATTGTCATCACCCTCCTCACCACCACCCGTCGTCATCCTCTTCTTTGTCGAGATCTATGAGGGAGATGTAAATTGAGAAAGTTCTGTGAAAAAGATAGAGGGTTGCAGGTTGAGGACAGAGAGATTTGTGACTGAGATCCAAATACATATAGAGAGAAGTTTGAGGATAGAGAGAGAATGGTTGGGTCAGCAAAAAAAATTAATAAAATGCCACATGGCGGGGTGTACATGGGCGATACATGAGAAAGTGTGTCTACCAAATATAAACCTTTCATTAATAGATTCACAGGTTAAAAAATTAGATTATAGGTCGGTATGAATAATAATATGATTGGTTAATAGGCACTTACCTCCTGTAATATATGTCACTTTTAGTTTTCCACCGTGTAAATTTTTTTTGTCAGTTTCGATCCTTGTAAATTTATTTTTGATTTAGAATACACTCGTAGGCTATTTAACTGTGCATTTTCGTTGATGTGGCATATTGAATCGCCTTTTTATGACGACGTGGCACGCTGACTATATAATTAATTTTATTTTTTAATTTTCTATAGGATACACGTGGCATTTGTGATTTTTTAAATATAAATAAATAAAATTCTAAAGAAAACGAAAAAAACATTTAAAAAATTAATAAAAACTAAAAAAATACTGGAAAAATTAATTAAAATTAAAAAATGATTGAAATTTTTTTAAAAAATGAAAACAATTCTTGAAAAATTAATAAAAATGAAAAAAAATCTGGAAAATTTTTAAAAATGAAAAAAATTAATATTTCCAAATTTTTTTTTTTCCAATAACTGAAAAATTAAAAAATGCTGGAATTTTTTTTTTTTTTGGTAAAATGAAAAAAATAAA
>Ga0228711_1001122_pt1 | contig 38035 bp, 36 predicted proteins | sample MedpolnodulmetaG_2_FD_177996 | JGI IMG/M metagenome (GOLD analysis project Ga0228711, IMG submission 177996) | Root nodule microbial communities from Medicago polymorpha collected in Santa Monica, California, United States - brown nodules | ecosystem: Host-associated > Plants > Roots > Nodule...
GTACGTTCATTTGAAGACAATTTAAATGACAACCTTGTTTTTCTTTCTTTTTATTGATCAAAAGCAATGGAGAGAGAAAAATGAAGAGAGAAGAAAAGAACATAATGTGAGTATGAGAGAAAAAGTTATGACAAAATAGTTGTACATATATCATTTTTTTTTAGGGGTTTTGACAAAACTATTGTCCTTTCAAACATGTTATCATGCTGATCAAATCTTATTAATCGGTGAAATAATCCTTCGATGTGTACAAAGTTTTTTGTTTTCTTTTGATGTACTACTAGATTAAAGTAACCCTTGTATTCCGTAGAATTCCATTTTGCTAATAAAAATTATCTTAATTTAATGTGGTAATGAAGAACCAATATCGATATACTCCAATCTTATTTAAACTAATACTCCCTCCGGTCTCAAAAGTAAGAAAGAAAAAAAAATGCACACATATTAAGAAAGTGGATTGACCACATTTAAGTCATTATAAAAAGTGATATTTTTCTAATTTTATCTTTGTCTTGGAGTAGTAAAAACATTAATGAAATGTGTTTAATGAGGGTAAACTTGAAATCGTGGCATTTAATAGGTTCATTTTACTATACTTTTTCTTATATTTGAGACCACCAATTTTATTTTTTTGCAATGCAAGACTATATGAAGCTAAACTAGATAGGAGTACTATGGCTATAAATTGGTTTTGTTGAGCCCTGATCTTGAGAGACGAGAGTCACTCAATACACTATTTTAGGGCACTATGTGTCTGTGATACACACACGCATGTCTGGGAAGGGACAGGGTTTGAATTGAAGAAGGTAATAAAATAAAGGAAAAAGGAAAGGATCCTGGGAAAAGCAAAAGCATGATTGTAATTTGTAGCTGCAGCAGCAGGGAAGAGAGAAGGAAGGATTATCATGATCATGCTGCCCACTGCTGTGCTGGGGAATCTCATCTCATCTTTCTCATATGCTATGCAAAAAGGAATTGGACCACTTTTCTTTTCTCTCTCTTTTTTCAATTGGTTTTGAGGGAATATGGTATACGGTCAAAGCAGCTCAAAAGCTTACAAAAGGACATTATGCCCTTCAGCCTTTTGTGGGACCACCCCTTTCCCCCTAACACTTTCTGTGCTCATATCAAATTCTATGCTTTTCTATTTCTCTTCTCCCCTTCTAATTCAAAGTTTATATGTTATTTTTCTTTTTTTAGTAGACTTGCTATGTTATTTGCTGTATCTGTATGGTACTTAACATGTTTATTTATTGTATATACAATGCAAAGAAAATGTAATAATACTAAATAGAAATAAAAACGAATTTAATAACCTTTAACTAGAGTTTTTTCATTATGTATTTGTGTTCAATAAATATATAAATAAAACATCAAAGAGGTATAGTTTGACTATGTAACTCAAGGAGAAATTTCTAGGCATGACAATGGGGCGGAGTGGGGGCGGGTTTTACATTCCCCGTCCCCATATCCGATTCTCATATGCTTACTCGTTACCCTATACATAACCAACGGGGATGAGAAATTGTACCTCATCCCCGTCCCCAACGGGTTCGGGTATCCCCGCCCCATCCCCGTCCCCGCATTGAATAATTTTTTTAAATAAAAAAAAAAGAAGTTTTTTTGCAACCCCTTGAGAAATGTTGTAATGCATTATCCAACAATATGCTCACTTTAACATTTGTTAGACTGATTGATTTAGTTGCTCCTTTCAATATCAGTGTTAGTTTTTATAACACGACAATTATCAAACAAAATAACATGGCATATCAACACAAAGTAGTTTTCTGCATTTAGGACGGGTTTGGGTATGAGTTTGGTTCGGGTGGTTAACCACGGGTATGAATTTTGTTGTCATGCCTAGAAATTTCAAATCTTATACTGTGAAGTAAAATCTTATAAAGACCGTTATAAAAAGTAATTATTAGTGTCATTATTTTTTTAGAGGCATTTCTTTCATTGTTATTATTAATGACTTCTCATTTTACAAGCTTTTTCTAATAATTAATTAAGGGTCTTGTTAACAAGTGTGTTTAAGGAACTCATAAAAAGAAATTATAACTTAAAAATATAAGTCAAACACTTGTTGAAGTTATAACCGTACAATTTTCAATGCAAAAGTTGCTACTTTTAATGCTTAAACAATGCCCTTAGGCACTTGTTAACATTTTCCATTAATTAATCACAAAATGCTTGAATATGATGAATCATATTTCCTCGACCAGTAGTTATCACTATAAATTTATAGCTTCTTGATTTCAAATCCAACCCGAAAAATACACGGTGTTAAGATTTTTTTTTTTTAAAAGGGTAGTGTTAGGATTTTTGAGATACAACTATAGTCCATTTTAGTTTTGAGAAATGAAATTTTTCAACAAGCTTGTAACAACTCTTTCTCTCAATGTGTTTAAAATATATATCCTTCGTTCTTTTTCTATTATTTTTGTCATAAAAGTTGTCTAAAATTTAGTTGCAAAAATATCACTTATCTATAGTTTTACTCGACTTGAGGTAGTATTTATATGTAGTTGCATACGAATGATATTTGGTTTATATCGAGACTCTCTCACATTAGATAAGATATCAAATGTGTTTAAAACTAGAATTCATTTCTTTCCAATACAAACCAAAAGAAATAACAAGAATTAGTTATGGTAAACACAAATTATTATAATTATAATTGTTTACATATACATAAATGAGGGAAGATAACTTAGGTAGGTAGCAAACAATTCAGTGAAAGCAAGCAATGTTTTGTTAAGGAAACTGAGGATGCTTTCGGCTTATGCAGAGTTATAACCTGCAGTAACATAGGTGAAAATGAAATAAAAGATGTGAGAGAGATAGAATAAAATAATACAAGAAATATTCAATCATTTGATATGTAAAGTGTTGGCTAGGCCCGTTTCCTCAGTGTTTGATGCCTCTGCTTGCCAGATTAATTGTACTCTTCAATTCTGTCAAAGTAGATTCTATACTATTCCTGTCGACCTTTACTTTTCATTACCAAAATACCATTTCCTTTTTATTTTTCTTTTAATATAAAGATAATAAAAAAGATGAATGTGTGTTTTCACTTTCCATCTAAATTTCTTCATGATTCTTCTCAGTTTCTTTCTTTCCCTTATGGTGAAAACTGTAAATATATCTTTTTTTGTTCATCTTCCGGGGCCCCTTCATATCACTTCATTTCAACTATTCAAATGCATTACGTACACATATATATCACACATGCTTTCCTTTTCTACCCCTTTCTTTTCTATCTATCTAGGTATGTAATAAAGTGTTTTCGTGTAATTGTAGTTCATTTGGATAAAAAGAATATTGGTTGATGCACTATATAGTTGTGCTAGCTTTTAACTAATTTTAATTTCATATTTTCTTGGTACTCTCCAGTCATTAAAAAAATTGCATGCAGAAGCAAATAGTTCAGATAGATTCTTTTGATCTGTGAGGCAAAATGATTCTGCAAATTCTTCGAGTGGTTAGTAAAATTATTTTCAATGATGGATGCTAAAAAAAACTCTCCAGATATGGCTAAATTTGTAAGATTTACTGCTATAAGAAAAGTGCAGCGTCCTTCTGTCTAGTAAGAAAGAGTAGTGTATGATTATGTTAGGAATTAAATGGAACAAAGTACAACACTAATAATTCGATATTCTTTCTAGCAATTTTAATTGTATTGACAATTTCTTAGCTTTGTGACTAACTGTATGTTAGACATTGTGATACCATGGTTTACGAAAAATCACGGTAACACTATAAAAGAAACTTGTTGGAAGGTTAAGGTGAAATGTTTATTGTTCAAATAATTTAAACCTTGGATATATAACTCATTAGGAAAATTATTCATCTTAAATATGTAAAATAGGAAGGTTATGTTTGATTAAAATGAACAAGAACTAAAAATAATTATGGACTCCACTTGTTGCATATTGACGGTGAACGAACATCTTACTGTAGGTACAAGATGATTATCAACATAGATTCACATACTTGGCTGATTTTTTGTTTGAAAAATGACATTTGTACAACAATTTTGTGACAAGTTTTAGACAACTTTCTTTTTCATATTCACATTATGTTTTTACTCTCTCTCTCTCTCCCTCTCCCTCTCCCTCTCCCTCCCCTTAAGCTCACAATGTGGTTTCATCTCAACTATGCAAACACCATTACCAAACACTTTGTCTAAGATGACGTTGGTAGTTTCAGGTTAATCAAAGTCATAATTAAAAGTGCAAGAGTTTTGTGGTCTTTCGGTACCTAAACTATTGGAAGAAATCGTTGCTCTCATAAATAGGAATTTGCAGAGGAGGGCTCATTTTGATTGCATTTTCCTTTACTCATCACCCAAATTAACCACAAACTTTGGTCCTCGACAGAGATAATCCTATTATGGTTCTCGGCAATGTCCAATGATATTACAATGAGAGCAAATTGAAAGTAGTATCTCACATTCCGGTCGAATATAAAATGCATAACCCTTTCGTTCCACCACGACTTCATTATGTGATTTCTCAATGATATCAATTTTAACAAAGACCCATGTTGGTATAATTCTTAGAAATTTAATTTATAGTGAATCACCCTTGATGCATGACTTAAGGTAAATTGGGATAGGATGTGCAAACCAAAAGATCTCGGAGGTTTAGGAGGGAATAGATCTTCTCCTGCCATTGGACTGTCATTTCCAATCTCTATCATTGATTTTAGTTTAGTGCTTGCATTCAACGACATAGAATGGTGGATGGATGGTTCAGATCAGCGCAAGACAAGAAACATGAGGGAATGATAGGAGAAGATATGGATCCGAGGTTTAGGTCTTAGGGACTTATAACTTTTTAATATAGCCAAACCCTTTACGGCTTTCGGTTCTTGATCAAAAGTATGGTCAAAATTTGGAAGAGGGTAGCAATGTTTTTTGGTGAAGGGACTTGAGATAAATTTTAAGGCATCAAGGGTGTGGTGAGTTTAGTTAGTTTGATGAAAACTTAAGGAAGGTCATTGGAAATGGAAAAAACACAAATTTTTAGTCAGATTTGCGTGTAGAGACCCTTTGAAACTTCTCTTTAGTAGACTTGACTTATACCTGACAAGGATAGATGTGTCACCAACATGATTGCAGAGGTAAACGGGGTCAGGTCAATTAGTTGGAGAAGAAGATTGTTTCAATGATTGCAGAGACGGTGGAGCCAAACAGCTCGACCACAGATTCTGTGTCATAAAGGAGGCGGCATAACAATGTCAGACTCCCTGCCTCCCTGGATATTCATGTGACGTTGTGACGCAGTGGCTAAAATGCCGTGCTGTGCTGAAACAGATCCGTGGATTAATAAAGTGAAAATGAGTTTCTTAACTTTTTCCAACATTGTGTGTGCTTATTACAGGCTCAGTAATACCAACAAAAGCTTCCTCTCTTGACAATTTTAATACACAGACAAGAAAAACTAGCGAACTCGCTTGATCTTTTTGACCATCCGAAGTGAATTCAGCTTGCCGAGTGTTTCAGAAGATAGGATGTCTTGTTAGGATATTTCTCCTATTCTACTTTCATCTCGAATACACAGTTGCCTAAACACAAATAGATACCTTAATACTGCAGCAACACATTGCAGAAACCATGTGGAAAGAAGACAATCAATGAACAAATGTCACCAATTTCACAAGGAAATGAATAAACACAAATTACAATGAAATTGTTGGCAATTCATTCAACACAAATTACAGTATAGAAAACCCAGCAAGCCAAAATTACAGCGAAGCATATGCATAAATAAATATTAACATATATTAACCAAATCAAGCTTGTAAGCACGCACTATAAAATTTAAAAGAAATCTTCCTGTTAGAAAAAGGGAACCTCACCCCAAACAATTTATCCTTGCTATACCACCATTCTTTTGGATCCTTTGCATTCCTTCTGTAAAGGGCAACTGCTGCTATAAAGCTTTAGTCGTAACATATCCAGGAAGATGAGGACCCATTGTGATTTTGTATGTGAAAATATAAAATGATTAGTAGGACAAAAGGCATCAAATCATTGTTGTCTGACCATGGGCCAAAAAGGAAAAAATTAATGGTCTGATTAATTGATCTCTATTCATAATCTAGCACAGTGTTTGCTGGTGCTTTTGTTTTCAAGATCATCTCTTCATATTCGTCTTCCGGGTTTGACAGAGCAACAATTGCCCCTCCAGCTCCTATGGAAGCTTCACCCTCGTGTATAACAACTGTTCTTATGACAATATTTAGATCAAATGTTTGATTATATGAGAAAAATCCAATGCAGCCTGAGTAGATTCCTCGAGAACAACTTTCAAGAGAATCAAGAAGTTCCATTGATCTCAACTTTGGTGCGCCTGTCATCGAACCACCAGGAAATGCAGCTTTGACACAGTCTACAGCACTTATATCTGACCTCTTTTTCCCACGAATTGTACTCACCATTGTGTGAACAGTTGCATATGATTGTACTTCCATGAGATGCGGCACTTCAACAGATCCAGGATCACATACACGACCAAGGTCATTTCTTAGAAGGTCAACAATCATCAGGTTTTCCGCCTGATCCTTTTCACTGAAAAAGAAAAACGAGACAGTTCGTAACAGATCTCAATCAGTTGCTTTGCATCCAAATAGGATTTCAACGAGTCTTGATTCTAACCAAAATTACTGAATTATCAAATATACTTGGAAATTTGATGTCATGACAAAAAACGTAGTAAGATAAGCAATTCCAATATGTAAACTGAAGTCAAACGGTGATAGGGAAACTCAAGTTTCTAGAAATAAATGTTACCTGAGCTGTAATTTCAATTTCAGTTGTTTGTCTTCCTCTTCAGTAGCACCACGAGCTATAGTACCCTTAATGGGCTTAGCTTCTAGCATATCACTCCTATCCAACTGCATGAACCTCTCAGGGGAAGAACAGCAAATACACAGATCTTCCTTTGGAAAATTCAGCCAAGCCGCATAAGGTGCTGGATTCCTTTCTCTCAAATGTAGGTAAAGTCCAAGAGAATTTAATACCTCAATCGGTTTCCTTATCTGGGTTGTGAGGCACAACTCATAGCTCTCTCCATCTCTAATGTAGTTTAGACACTTCTTAACATCTCTAATGTACTGCTCTTTCGATTTTTCAGCTGCGAAACCAGCCTTATGTGAGGAAAAAGTTGAAGGATGAGAATACTTCCTTTCTAAATCCATCCTCACAGAACCAGTTAGGCTCAGAAGCTTCTCCTCAGTATCATCCAACCATTGTGGAATACTTGAACTTTCTTCATGTATAGCCAATAAATAAACATCATCATTTTTGTGATCAATAGCAACAAGATTATCAGCAAAGAAAAAACATGCATCTGGAGTTTTAGATTTGTGATGGTTACATGTGACACCACATTCAACTTTGAGGTCATACCTGCAACATAGAAAATCAATTATTTGTTAGTTCACTTGATAGGTCTTGTATATAACAAATATGGAACCCGTGCAATGCACTGGGACTGTTTTTATTTTATATTTTATAAGCTTCCACAAATTATGATCTGGATTTCATTACAGGTGACACTTCATTAAATAACCCATATGCTCCTTTAATTAACCATGTTCACAAGGTCTCTTCCATGGCCTGTCCCTTTACATTCCAACTTACTTTGAGGGAGGCCAATGAATTAGCTGATTGGCCAGCACAGTTTGGTGCAGCTATGCATCAAGCTTTGCAGACAAGGCAGAATTGCCCTTGTCAGATTACGCAAGACTTCCTGGCTGATGCTTTAGGCAGTCTTAGATATAGAGTTTAGTTCCTTTTGTTGTTTTCTTGTTGATAAAAAAAATAAACACACATTCAACTTGATTCAATGTAAGCATTTATTTGGTTGACTTTACCACCTACCCGATGTAACCAACATATCCGCCGTGAAAATCAAATGGTAGACCTTCATATTCATCCTTATCATAACGATATGATTGAAGCTCCTGTGACATTATTAAGGCAACATATTTAGAAGGGAGACAGTAACAGAAAGGAAAAGGAACTGATGTTTCATTATGCTAGTACGGGAAAAAAGAAAAAAAAAAACATGTGGTAATTGGGAATATCCAAGTATGTCGCACAAAAATTCATATATGCACCAAGAAAATACATACAGGCTGATGATTCAATACCCCGAAATTTTGACTTTCCTTATGTCTTTGTCCTGTTTACTTATCATCTATCCTTTCCCACCCCTTTCTGTTTCTTAACTGCATATCTGATAAAAGCGAAAAACATTCAAAGTAATACATGGCATTTTACTGATCAAAATCAGAGAATGGGCAAAAATTATCATGTTTTTAATCTGTTTTAATATTTGTTCAGCTACCATATTTCCTGTTTAGGGTACAAAAAGCAATTTTGTTGGAGAAAAAGGGTGGTACAGTCAAGTAACAATGGAAATTAGATGAAAAATCCACTTCGTGCAAGAGCATTATAGACTCGAATCATGTACTAGCATAGGCTCAATTTTATCTAGTGTAAACTCAACTTGATTGTGAAGAATGGGGGGTAACAAGGACACACTATCTAGTGTAAACTCAACTTGATTATGAAGAATGGGGGTAACAAGGATCAAACACCTGATAGAGTCTAATAGCACGTCATATATCTTTAACAATATGCATGTCCTAGGGGCTAGGTAAGAAGTGTGATATGCAAGAACAAAGCATTAAATGGCCAACATAGTTTCAGTATATACCTTGTTCAAATAATCAAGAAAACCTCCTTCCAAGAATATTGTTTTGGCAGAACCTTCAGAATCTTCCAGTGACAAATGGCCACCACCTTTTGAACTCCCATCACTAGAAAAGGAATGGATTATAATTTATTTTATTTTACATAATACACCATTATCAATACCAAAGTGTGGGAAGGTTAGACTGGTGCAACTGAAATATTTTTTTCAGGTCAATGCATGTAAGAGAAGAGATTTAAGACGTGTCAAAAATACTTGAAAATTGACAGTTAAGAGAATTAATTTCTAACCTCTGATCAGACAACCTGAACGTTAACTGCTTCCAAAGTGATCCACCTTTTCCTCCCATAAACGAAAAGCGTGCTCTACCCTATTGGGATGAGAAGAATATTAAGATGATGGAAAATATAGTATATAATGAAGTATATTACCAAAATATGAAGAGATCCTATGTTGCTCTATATTTCTGGTTTAAAGATCCAAATGTAAAAATATGTGAATGTGTATGAGTGTAATAAAAACAAAGTCCGGAAATGGCTTGGTGGTGACAACAGTATTTTCAGCATCATATCTATAGAATCAAAGATTAACTGACATAAATTCATATAGATACCATCTCTGTTGAGGAACTATCCAACCAAAAGGTGTTTTCAGCTTCCCGTCCAAACAACTGACAGAATATACTTTTTGCTCCACCAATTTGGCCAGCCAAGTGATCAAATTTCCTCCATTTCAACTTCAAACTTTTGTAGTTCATCTCAGTATTATTATGCACTAAATGTCTGCCGAGTCTACTAGCACTTGAAACCTGCGTGTGTGCTAAAGAAAGTTTACTGCTCAGGTAAATTATGAAGAACTACCATATTAAGTTGAAGGCCAATTGAAATTTGTAATAAAACTAAGAAGCATGAACACAATAATAAAGAGATCCAACTCTAGTTTATAAGGTCAAGATATTTTATAGAACTAGACCCTAAAATGACTGGACAAAAGTAATATTTCTGTTAAACCATTTTCTCATTTATAAGGTCAAGAAATAGCAATCAAGCAAACATTAACCTAAAAATTATATCGGTATAAATTATTCGATAAGCACATAGGAAAGATAGAGTGAATTGTAATAAAAGATTTTTCAGTTTTTTCTAGTGTGTGCGCGAGTTGGGAACACAGTTCTTCGGTTTACCATCAGAATTAGCACGTTTTCCCTTGTTGCACGATGACCTACATCTCAGCCAATAATCATCTGTAATCTCTCTAAAATTCTTGAATATTTGACTTCCGTGGCAGGTTGCAACACTCTCTGGATGAAACTGAAAGTCAAATATGTTGACATAAGCATGGCTAAAAAATAAATAAATAAACAGAAACACGGCTAAAACTATAGACAGATCATTTTTGTACTTAACACCTGCACACCATAGTGTGGCCTTGTAGAATGCTTGACTCCCATAAGAACCCTTGCATTTCTAGTTTGTCCATAGTCGACAAGGTTTGAACTTCCGTTTCCTGCTTCAGGTAAAAATGAATCAAGGAAAATGCTTTGATCAGTCTGAAGTTCATGACCGTTGTACTTGTCAGAAACCTTGGATCCAAAAAACGGAAGTGTCCTACTAGAAGTCCATGCTATTGGAATGAGCACTTCAGGAAGCGATTCAGAATCTATCACCAGCGAATGATATCGAACCACCTGAAATTGGTGATAAACAATAATTATGATTGGTGGTGGTAGAAGATAGATTTTAATTAAAATTTGACAAACAAATAAACTTAGCTTAAAATATATAAATAAATTGCAAGGCAGTAGTTTGAATCCGTGCATAGTACATGTTTTACATGAATGATAGTACTGCAGAATCTGGCACCATATGTAATTTTTTCAGATTTTGTCACGAGTCATTTTTGTTGAAATACATACTATAGTAAAGGGATGCTACCGAAAAGGTAATTTGTTTGGATACGTTTTAGGTTCCTTGAAATGGCTCTCTCCTCTGATTAAAATTTGAATTGACCAAGGGGTGAGAATCTGCAAGACTGCAATTAACCAAACACATGAATCAAACTTTCCTCAGAATTTCAACAAACATCTTGAGAGTTCAACGGCACTTCATGAATTCACCACTATGTGATGCATCCCTTCCTCACTAATCAAGCCGCCCACATCTCTTTCCCTTGGAAAATATAAGAAACGCTAGTAGAAAAACCCCATTAACTAGAACAAAGACGTCTTGCTTATCCTCGCTAATAGTTGAAAAAGAACGAAAAAATAATGTATTAGGAGAGAAGAATAATGCAGGCTAAGAAGATGAGAAATCCTCCTAAAACAAAGGAGACGAGGAAAAAAAGACAAACGAAGACGAAAACATCAGCTAAAAGAGCACCGTAATCCTTCTGCATATTGGTAAAGAAATCCCCATTAAAGAGTCACAAGAATAAAAGCAGAAGACGTTTCGCTTTAACCAAATGTGCCACTTGTTTGTAAAATGAACACAACACAAAAAGCACTTAATTGTGCTCAATTTCTGTATGTGGTGATTACACCAAAATATCTTCATTAGTTGCAGGAAGAATCTGGGAAAATCGGACTTTTTGAGGAATATATCATCACGTATTTTCCTCCGTTAAACCAATAAGAGATAAAAAATTCCCAAGTCAAAGAAAATTCAGAATTCACCACGATTTTCATACAACTTAGTCCATAATTGCGGAGCAACATCAACACTTCAGAAAAATTGAGTTTTATATTTAGAGTTTCCTAGCATCTGTATGCCTTGTATGTCTCAAATATGAATATGATAAGCTAAAAATTTAATTCTATATTAAGATTCAAATCCAAATTTTCTAAGAATGTTCGACTGATTTAAATTCACATTCTTTTAAATATATAGTAGCAACCCACCTTGAAACCAGAATTTCGACCAGAAGGTATGCCCTGAAAAAGTCGGCATCCATTGTGCTCAACTTCACTGCACAAAACAAAGAAACAGTTAAAACTATAAATGAAGGGGGATCAACAGAAATGATAACTTTTAAATGACAATTATGTTTTATATATATTCAGCTCCTGAGTGTGGCAATTACACAATGTTTTTAAAATGATCAAGCATACCTCAGACGCCCGTGAACTGGTTCAGATGCATGGACAACTTGAGCTCCATGCACATAACCCAATGCCTATCAAACCACGGAAAGAGATCAAGCCAAGGAAAAAATGAAATGTACACAACGTAAACAATAGCTACGAAAAACAGAAGTATGACATCTGAGATTATGAATTAAAAAATACTAAGCACAACAGGATTTAGTTTAATAAAATGATTAACAGAAAAAACATGATATTGAAAAGGGGATTGTCGATAGGTTCATAATCACGATTCGGTATTTACGCCAACATTTTTTCCATCATCTTATCAAAGCATTGACATACATCAGGCATAATACAGCTTCTATATTGCTTACTACCTTCTCAAAGATACAAAAAAAATAAGTCAAAGGACATTTTTCATGAAAATTTTACAGCAATTCTATATTATTCTTCAGAAATAACGTTAACCATATCTTATGGAAACCCCATATAAATGAGTTTTATGTTTTAACCTTCCAAATATGTTTTTATTGGGTTCAATCAAAGTAAACACTGTTCACAAAAATGGGAAACTTCTCAATAATGAAGAATTAAATGCACTGTTGAAAATGGGAGTTTAAACAAATTGACTTCAAAATTGTTCATTGAATTTTGATATGTAGCAGTTTTCACCTAAGCAAACAAAAGTATTATGTCTGTATTTAAAACGCCAACACTTTTTCCATCTTCATAAATTGTATTAAAAGAAAATTTGCTAACCAAAGAAAAATGAACTATTAAGAGCGAGAGTGAGTTAGCAAAGGAAGTATGACAAGGAAAAAAACGTGACCAAAATTCAAGACATGTAGTGCACTCAATTGAAAGTTGTGCATGTTATTAACACAAGTTGCAAAATTTAAAAGGTTTCCGTAATCTTCTAAAAAAGTAGAAAGTGCAACATATTGAAGGTTTGCTCAACCAGAAAGTGGTTAAATTATATTAGGAAAAAGGGTACCATTTTGAATAAAGAGGGAAATACCTGGTGTCCAAGGCAAACACCCAGAATAGGAATATCCCTGCATTCACGCAATATTTGAAGACAAATGCCTGAAGCATATAAAATCATTTGAAGAAAAAAGGATGTCAAAATAAAAAATCTTCCACACATTTCATTAAACAACAATTAAGATAACATTAAAATAAATCATAAATATCAAGTTCTTCAAAATATATGAGGTGTCCTTTCAAACGGACATTTACAGACAATTGAATCAATTAATTTTTTCTATTGCTTCTTCAGGAGCAGTATATAATTGTTATGAAATAATCAGACCACAAGTACATTCCATGATTCTCACCTATATCTTCTGGGCATGCCGGAGAACCAGGTCCAGGTGATAATAGGATGTTATCGAATGCATTTTCTTCGTACAAGTAATAGCAAAGTTCTTCCCACGTCCAATCATCATTTTGAATCACCACAGGAGGGACTGGCAAAATGAAAACCAAACCGGCCTTTAAAAGGGACATAAAATCCTTACAAGTAACATCAACTTCTTAAACTTTCCAAGACTATATATAGTATTCTGTACGGGGTTTCAGAATGCTAAAACATATGTTTGTTGTTCTTGCAAAATAGCCCCCAACAATCTTGATATTCTTACTTGTAACCTAACTCTTACATGTAGAACAATTCTATTTGAATATAAATATATATATTTTTGTGACATTAACTCTAAGGTGTCCACCCAATGATTGACCATAAATAAACTAATCCAAAACGCATACTACAACTCAATGCTCTTCGATTGTTCCACATTCAAATGAAAGACAGAAAAATAGAACATGGTAAGTATAACTTACCACCATTAATAACAGATAGGTCCTGGTATATATTGTATGTATAACTGTCATAGTTATCAATCAACAAAGTCCTCACAAAACCCTGCTTCTGTAGAGGCAATTCTAGCTTTTTCTTTCTTTTATATGATTCTTCTAAATGGCCATGCATCAATTGGCAATACAAACTCGTGTTTCTTCCATTGCGGCGATTACATACATCTCTTTTCATGAAACAAGAAACCCTTGTGAAGGAGGATCTGGACAAAAGAGAATTCATATTTTTGTACTGCTTAGCATCACTTGTAGGACATATGAGACGCAAAGACAGGTTCATTTTTTGCAAGCTGCAGATTAAATATGCATAAACTTACTTATTAGTCAACACTATACAATAAATTATATTTGAAAATGATTGTTAAGCGCTTAACTGAGATGGCCTTAATAGCACCATAAGCACTTATTGTTAAATTTAGAATAAAAAATAAAATAAAAAAAAACAGAGACGTAGATTAAGAATAAGAACTTACATGCTATTATGTTGTGTGAAAGAGGAGTTGCAGATTCAAGATGTGATGAAGAGATGCGAACAAAGATCCATTGACAAATCACGTGGAAGGAGAGATTTGAAAAAAGAAGTTAACGAGAGATTTGGATTAGAGATTCAGAGGAAGGAATAGAATGAATGCGCGAAAAGGCATTAGCGAGAGGGTGATGAAGGATCTTGGTTGTGGCGGTGTAGATTCGAAGCGGGTGGTAGTGAAGAACTGGCGGCTTTTTAAGCTTTTTTTTCTCCCCAAACTTTTATTTCTCTTTTTTTAAAAATAATTAGAATAAGGGAAATGTTATATCGTGCGCTCAAGGCACACGTTAAGAAACTAAAGATAGAAATATATTGTTGAAAGTTGTGCATTTTATGTTTTAGAAATTTAAAATCTTATGATGTTATTATGTTTAGAAGTCCTAACTCAACTGGTAAATGCCGAAATTACAAGGCTCGTCGTGACCCAGGTTCGAACCCGGGTCCTCACAGTTGTGTGAGTTTAATTTCAGTGGATTACCACTTCATCTAAGACCAAAAAAAAAAAAAATCATATCTTTTTAAGACAAAATTTATGTTTTAATTTTATTTTTAACTTTTTAACTTGTGCTCTAAGAGCACAAGTTAGCATGACCTTTAGAATAAATTGTTTTTTTTTTTGTTACACTTTAGAATAAATTGTTAAAAATATATCAATTTTTCATTTTAATTGTTCTAAAAAAAATTCCAACTTTTAATCCAAAAAAAAAATGTATCACCACTTTAAGTTTGGACTTTTAAATTAACTCATTTGTTGTCTTCATGTTTTTAAACGGTATGTTGAACATTTCCTCAAAAAAAAAATCGTATTTTGTACGTATGTCTATAATATTATAACAATTTCTTCAAAAATATTGATACATGAATTTTTATGTTTTTAACATTTAAATATTTATATCTGATTCATGTTTTGTTAAAAAACTCTAATTAATATTTTTTTAAAATTCTTATAATATTCTAAACATTTCTAAAAAAATCATTCAAAAATATGAACTATACCTATGAGTAAGAACCAAAAGTGGTGATAAAAAACTTTTGAAAAACTAAATGTCAAAAAGAATTAAAGATGCTAAGACATAGAAAACTTTTGAAAAATTAAATGTCAAAAAGAATTAAAGACACTAAGACAAAACGTTGATATATTTATAAGAATAAAAAACGTATTTAACACTAAAAAAAATTATTCGGATATTTTAACAAAAAATATAGTAATTCGAAAAAATAAATATTATTTTATTTGAAAAAAATATTATTTATTTTTAGAGGAAAATATTATTTAGATCTTCACCTTAACAAAGTATCTTGTCATAAAAACAAGAAATATTATTTAGATGTAAGTGAAATTATTTAAACCTAAATCTTAGGGTTGTTGCGTAGATTTTTTTCCTTTTTGACAAAATTTGTTGCAAAGATCTTTTCAAACTGCACAAGTATCATGGGATTGGGCAGATCTTGACTCACAATATGAGTGACAATTTTTTTTTGTCAAATAATTAAATAATAATAAATTTAATAAGAAGTTATACTAAAAAATAATCGTAGCAATCAAAATTACAAAGAAAATGTTATATTTGCTACCCGTTGAAATTAAGCTAAAATTACATTACTAGTAATTGTTCTAAGAACATCTCTTTTTACATACAACAAACGATATAAGATTACTACCAATACAATATAAAATCAACAAACAAATTAATATATCATGATTCAATTATTCTTCATCCTAATTCAATTTCAAACAATATAAAACCTAATGTTGTAGCAAAAACCTAAAGGTTAAAATCTATCACTTTCGGTAAAGTAACCAGAACTTATGACTTGTGCAGTGTGTTGTGCGCGTACGTGTTGAGAAAGAAGAAGGAAACTCTATTAATAAAAAATAGGGTCTTGTTAACTAGTGTCTTAAGAGTACTTGTTAATGATCCAAAAATAGAAACGATTGATAACTTTTATGTAAATAAAGTTGCTTTTTGAAGTTTCAATGTGTTGAATTCACAAATTCTAAGATAAAATTTCAACTTTAAACTTTTTATCAAGTGCCCTAAGGACCCTAAGTAAACTTGTTAGCATTTCCCTAAAAAAATAAATAAAGTGTGTGTTTGTGAATTGATGGGTTGAGCTGGTAGAGTGAAATAATAAAAAATATATACATATATATATATTTGGTATGGGCTGGTATGGGCAGTAACCACACTTTATCTTGATCGGGTCCGCCCCTGCTTCTAATGCACTTGATTACATCCAAATTTTTATGATATTCTATTATAATACCAAAATAACCCTTAATCTAGTGTTCACTGCAAACTCTACATTTTTTTCTAAATCTTACACTTTCCTTCTCTTACGAATATCATTGAAGGTAAATAGACTTATGCATTGTGTGGATCTGTGGCAAAAGCTAAATTCTCGCATTGCTAAATAATTTTGTCGTGAAAATAAGGAAGCTACTTTTTGGCAAGCTTTGGTATGGCATTTCTCTGGCATGGTTACCACTTAGTGTTTCCTGAAAATGTGTCAGATCATCTATATCAATTTAGCACCTTTAGCGGCTTCTCTAACAGTAAACGCTCAACTCTGAGTCTTATATGGCTATCTTGTGTGCGGGTAATCTGGCTTGAAAGGAACGCTCGAATATTTCACCAAAAAGAAGCTTCTTTTAATCAATTATTAGATAAAGTTAACCTTCAATCATACTGGTGGCTGAAAGCGAACCGCCCTAACTTTGTTTTCTCCTACCATTCATTGTGGTTGAACTCTTTACCTTGCTTGGGAATATTTGTGTAACAGGGTAGTTTTTTGTTCCTGTTTTGGCTGTTTTGACATTCTTGTAATTGACTCTTTCAGCTGAGGTTTTGGCACTCCTTATATTGAAATCTTCAGGTTTTCAGTATTTTAATCCATTTTAGTTTCTTAAAAAAAAAATGCTTCATCAAACACATGATTAATACAAGGTCAAAGGTTCGTTTATTCCATTAAATTTCTCTTGGGTCAGTGGGCTTTTAAGCAGTTTTTTGTCAAAAATAAAAAGTATACCACTTACCGATATTTGTTACGTATTTAGTTTGTAAAGTAAATTAAAACTATTTTTTTATAACATTTGTCGCATTTTTACCTTACGTATATTCACGAGATATTTTAATAATAAAATAACATTTATCCTTTTGTCTATAAAACTACATTTCTCTTGTGTTTTTTTTTTTTAAGAAATTCATCTCTTAAAGTTGAATAGATGGAGTGTTTATGATTTAAACTTTGGCGTCTCTGAGTATAATAAAATTGTCTTATCAACTGAATCGAGCTCACAAAAATAAAACATTTATGTTTTTAACCAATAATAAAATAACATTTCTCTTTTTTATTAATTTTCACAACTTTTGTCGCACTTTTAAAATAAATTAATGTTTGTCTCTGGTATATTGTTTTCGTGCAAACACAAGCAAGATACTGCAAACTCAACTCGAGACCAACTTTTTATCATGATAGAGTAGAGTTCTAGTCAATACTACTTGGTCTTAAAATAAAACTTTAGCCTTTACTTTTACTTTTTGAAGACCACCAATTATTGTCGAACCACTAGAGTTTAAGATATGGAGGAAAATGGACGTGTCAAAATCCATTCAAATAGGAAAAAAAAATTTTTGAGGGAATCCATTCAAATAGGATATTAAACAATATTTTTAACATTAAATTAAAAGATCAACGAGATTCTTTGTAAGGCCTGTGTCAATAGAAGATGATGATATTGCTAGGCAGAACACTTTTCTTTAATTTTGAATTTGGGGTTTATACGTGTGTAAGTTTTGGATGATGTTTTTATCGACACTTATGATGGCATACATGGGGGAAGCTATTTGTATTCAAGGGATAGCTTCGGCTACCCCGAATTTTTTTCCTTGGCTAAATTGCTATATTTTGTAATTAGATACCACAATAATATGTATTTAGCTATCCTAAAAGATAAGGTGTATGATTAAATTCCAACAAACTATGGTCAAACATATGGGTTCTATCGCAAATCGTCTTCTCGGGTAATCAATCGCATGACTCTCGTCGTTTCACCTTTTCACGCGTTTTTTTCTTCACGTTCTTAGGTTTTTAATTCAATAATCAGTTTCTACTGGTTTCCATAATAAATCCATAGACCAAATTCCAATCGATTGAATTTCTTTGTCCATCGATTGTCTTTTTCTTTTTATGTTTGTTTGTTTTGTCACCAATTGCCTTTTCTGCCATGAATACATGAAACCGTGAGCAATTTTTCTTTTGTTGCTATATGATTGAAATTGTTCTTGGTACCTTTTCTATTTGGTAATCCAATCGAGTGTGTCTATTGATGTTCTGTCCTCAATTGTTATCACTATAAACCTAGCATCAGTATTCGATTTTTTCTCTCTTTGAAAAAAGTTTGTCTCTCTCGGTGATGTTATTGTAAGGATAATACTTTGCTTTTATTAAGCATGGTTTTCCTCTCCTCATTGTGAGAGCTTTGGCTGTTCTCTCCTGTTGTGAGAGCTTTGGTTTTTCTCTCCTCGTTGTGAGAGTTTTGGTTTTTCTCTCCCCATTGTGAGAGGACACTGTTGTGATCACACTACAATATTTGTTTTATCATGGATTTTGAAGATCTTACTATTTTGAGCTGGAACATCAGAGGTGCTCTTAGTCTTGAGGGTCGCCGACACGCTAAGGAATTGGTAAGGAAACATCATCCTCTCTTTATTTTTCTCATGGAAATTCATTGTCCTTTCTCAAAAACATCAATATTTTGGAATCGTCTGGGTTATGAGATATGTGCTCTCTCCGAAGCGTCCAGTCATTCGGGAGGTATTTGGGTGTTGAAAAGTAAAGGTTGCGATTATGATATTACTGTGATAGATGCCTACTTTCATGCAGTCACCATTTGCATTAAAAAGTCTGACTGTATGTGGTTTTGCTCTGCTATCTATGGTAGCCCTCAACTAGTTAATCGTGAAAAATTATGGAGTTATCTTATTTCTATTCGCGAAGATATTTTGAGTCCTTGGGTTATGATAGGAGATTTCAATGAAGTCATCCATCCCTCTGAGATAAAGGAGGGCATCTTTACAGCTAGACAAGCTGAGAAATTGTCGAATATGATGGAGCAATGTAATCTTATTGACCTTGGAGCTACATGTAGTATTTATACTTAGACTCGTAAGGAACGAGGGATTCTGAAGGTTGCTAAAAGGCTGGACATGGCCCTCGGTGATTGTGCGTGGCGTACTACTTTTCCATAAGCTTACATAGAGATTGTACCCCCGAGTCTAGAGCATGTTCGGTTAGATGCGACTACATTCAACAAAGAGGTGTTTGGTGACATTCATAAGAGGAAGAGTACTCTTGCAGAGAAATTAAAGCAAGTGCAACACAAGTTAGAAACGGTTGATTCAACCCACCTCACCATGACTGAGGCATCACTCCAAAAAGAATATAATGATGCTTTGAGATAGGAAGAGATCCTTTGGTACCAAAAGTCGAGGGAGAATTGGGTGAAACTAGGAGATCGTAACACGAATTTTTTCCACACTCAGACACTAGTGAGGAGAAAACAAAATAAGATTCAAGGTCTCTTTCTTGAAAATGGTGAATGGAGTACTAATGATGTTACCCTCCAAGCAGAGGCCATAAATTACTTTAAACAGTTATTTGAGGTAGACCACTCCACTACTCCAAATACTCTATTGGTTAATGATATGCCTCGCTTAAGTGAACAATGCAAAGATTCTCTTACAACACTGGTCCTTAAGGAAGAGGTGAGGAGCGTCGTCTTTAGTATGAAGTCATATAAAGCTCCTGGCCCTGATGGCTTCCAACCCATATTTTTTAGACATTTTTGGGAAAGAATTGGTGATGACATATGGCGTATCGTGCATACGGCTTTCAATATGGGTACTATTAATGCTTCAATTGTAGAGACATTAATTGTCCTAATACCCAAGGAGAGTAATCCCCAAAGGTTAAAGAATTTTAGACCCATCAGTTTTTGTAATGTCTTTTTCAAGGTAATCACAAAAGTTTTGGTTAGTCGCTTGCGACCGTTTCTTGTTGACCTGATAAGCCCTCTTCAAAGTAGCTTCATCCCCGGTCGAGGTACTACTAATAATGCCATCTTGGCCCAGGAGGTTGTTCATTTCATACATCATTCTCAAGCAAAAAAAGGGCTTCATTGCGTTCAAAATTGATCTTGAAAAGGCATACGATAGGCTTAATTGGGACTTATTGGAACTCACTCTCCATGATTTTGGTTTCCCTCCGGCAACTATATCTCTCATCATGGGTTGTGTTCAATCTAGCAATTTGAGTGTTCTTTGGAATGGTGCTAAAACTGATCATTTTACTCCATCTAGAGGTCTACGCCAAGGCGATCCTTTATCCCCTTACTTGTTTGTTCTGTGTATGGAGAAACTGTCTCTTATTATTCAACAGAAAGTCCTAAGTGGAATATGGAAACCTATACATGTATCTAAGGGTGGCCCACCATTATCTCATATTCTTTTTGCTTATGATGTTACGTTGTTTTGTGAAGCTAGTATTGAACAGGCCAAAGTGGTTATGGATACCTTAGAGGAATTTTGTTCAGCTTCAGGATTAAGGATTAATACCTTAAAATCCAAAGCTATGTGTTCTAGGATGGTCCAAGGGGAAAGAAAGCGTGAACTACAGGATATTTCAACTATTAAATTTGTGGCGGATTTGGGCCATTACCTTGGTTTTCCTCTTGTCAAGGGTCGAGCATCTTGAGATGTATATAATGACGTTGTTGACAAAGTTTCAAAAAGGCTAGCTACTTGGAAAGGCAATATCTTGAATAAAGCAGGACGAGCCTGCCTAGTGAAGTCTGTCACAACATCAATTCTCGTTTATACCATGCAACTTCACTATCTTCCTACTTATGTTTGCAACAGGTTAGATAAGATGTCAAGGAGTTTCCTTTGGGGGAGGGAGATGGGCTCTCTCGAACTTGAAATCATGTTAATTGGAATATGGTTACAACCCTTAAACGCTTTGGTGGACTAGGTATTCGTGAAGATAGACTTACTAATTTAGCTCTGCTTGGTAAGTTAGTGTGGAACATGCTTCATAATAAAGATATATTGTGGGTGAAAGTTCTTTCCCATAAATACATGGGTAAAACGTCTTTATGGATGAATAAGAAATATAATAAACCATCAATCACTTGGCGTGGTATTCGACATGCCATTACAATTTTGCTGCAGGTTATAGTTTTCGTGTTGGCTCCGGAAACTCATCGATCTGGAATATTGACTGGACAAAACTCGGTCCCCTCTGCCAATTGGTCCCATTTGTTAACATAAGTGATTCAGTTATGTATTTGAAGGATGTGTGGGAGGATGGTAGGTGGAACTTGCAATATCTTGCAACTATGATACCAACCAACATTGTTCACTATATTTATCAGCTTCCAGCTCCTAATAAATTGGATGTACGACTTCAAGATGCGTGGACTTGGAGGCATGCAAAGAAAGGTGAATATACTTGTTCGAGTGGATACTATTGGCTTCCTCAACAAAATAGAGATTGAAATGTGAATTGTAACATGGATTGGCTTTGGCGCCTTAAAGTACCAGCAAAACTTCAACACTTTCTATGGCTTTGTTTTCACAATGCTCTCCCTATTAATGGTCGTCGGCATCATTGCAACATGGTAGCTTCTCCAAGCTGCACCCGTTGCTCTTCACTCATAGAGGATATTCTTCATTGTTTACGTGATTGGCCACACTCTAAAGAGATTTGGCTCTGCTTGAATATGGGGCGTTATAATAATTTTTTCTCTGAAATTGATGTAAAGGTTTGGCTTCATGAGATGACAAAGGGCACTTCCTCTATTTTGTTTGTTACAGGAGTATGATATGCTTGGTGTTGGACAAACAATGCTATTTTTGAGGATCACCATTGGCGTATTCAAGATGTGGTGCGAAAAACTTTTTTGTTACATGATGAATGCATTTCTTACTATCCCAGTCCTTGTTTAGACCAACACTCATCGCGCCTCTTAGCTCATTGGATCCCCCCTCCAGAAGGTACACTCAAACTCAATATTGATGGTAACTTTCTAGAAGATTTTGGTTGTTTAGGTGTTGGTGATGTTGTTCGCAACCACGATGGAGATTGGATAACTGATTTTTCGCACTATGAAGTTGGAGGTGATGCATTATTAGCTGAGTTACGTGCTATCCAGATAGGTCTTGATTTTTGTAGTAAAAAAGGTTATGTCAACATTATTTGTGAGAGTGATTGTTTGGACGCAGTTGACCTGATTAATGATGGTCATGATATACCCTGCACAATTATGCTACTCACATCCTTCATATTAGAGATGAGATGTTTTACATGAAAATGGAAATACAACATTGGTGCATGTTCTTAGGGAACAAAACATGTGTGCAGATTTTATGGCTAAGGAAGGATCGCATGCAAGGTGCTCTGCTCACTGGAGCTGCCCTCCGCCCGACATGGAATCTCTCATCCTGAGAGATAAGCTTGGAACTTAATTTAGACCCTCTCTCTTTTTTTCTTTTTCTTTTTGCCCTGTTACATTGTAACACTACAACAAAAAAAAAAGGTAAAAATCAGTAGAAATAGAAAAGCCAAAATATATCCACTTGTCTAATAAATGTATTCCGTATTATTTTTACACTTTCAATCTCTTAAACAACTATAAAGATAGGTTAGTTAACGATAAAAAAATTGTCAAAAAACAGTAAAAATAGTTAGATTCGCCGTTGGACTCATACACTTTTTTTTTTGTCTAAGAACCCTTCACCGAGTTGGTGAGATGAATTTAGATTATATTTTTATTAATATATAAAAACGTAATGTAAGAATCATATATGTGTGAGGTACTGCCAAAAGAAAATAATAAAACATGCAAGGTGCCAAGGTGCATGAGAAGACTTCTTGACTTGGTACTCCAATAAAATCAACAAGTCTTACACTACAAGAGAGGTTATCGACACTTAAAATCCAAATTTATGCACGTCGAAACCAAGCCAACCCTACATAACTCTACATTGTTGAAGATGGTTACTAGCCTAGAACATGTGGAAGTAACCATATGTTGCTATAGATAGGGATATTGAGACATTCTAATAATGGTTGCTTAATGCATTCAAAAATCACATCTAACATGTGTTAATCTGGTCTCTATTATAATAAAAAATTCATTTTTAGATTAATTTAATAAGTGATGTGTCTAGTCTGAACTAGATACTTATTTGTTGAATGAACTTAAAAAATGATTTTTTTAGGGAAATGCTAACAAGTGCCCCAAGACACTTGTTTAGAAGTTTAAAGAAAAAACTTTTTTCTTGTAAATTGTGTATTCAATGTATTGAAACTTTAAAAAGGAACATTTTCTACATAAAATTTACAAATAATTTCCTCTTTTGAATTCTTAACCCTTTTTTTTTTTATGATACAAACCGGAGAAAGCAACACTCCTTGATATTCGTTTACCTTAACAACTTGAACCCAACAAAATGTCCAACTTAGCATAAATGAGTTTCTTTTTGGAACAAGTCAAAATAAAATATGCTAACCAAATCAAAGAGTTATATCCCGCATTAGCAGTGCAAGGATAAAATCAAGAGCACAACAGTTAGTTACATAATCATAGCAATGAAACTTCAAAACTAAGTAACAAAATCCATACATAAAGTCGGATTACACCGCAAAAAGATGTAGATTAAAAGTTAAGTTTGAATTTCTCGCCTTCAACCAACAAAATGATAAACATTTGACTTTATCAAACAAGTAAATAATTGATTCCTCTTTGCGCTAAAAAATACGACTATTTTTTTTCCTCTCAGAGAGTTCTAACACACACCAACCAAATCAAGGATAATGATGTTCGAGTAACTCTATGAACACCACCTAAATTTCCAAATTGCAAAATGTGTTTAGACATATAACACGAGCTCACAAAATGGATGTTGAGCCAACTCCTAATACAACAAAAAATACTACCCAAAAAATCACATCCCATAGATAGATTAATACTTTGTATTGTGTTGAATAATTCCTCGCATAGCTAAATTAACCTCTGTAGGGTTTCGATTACGTAATAACCGACAAATATGCAGAAACAAATTTTAATTCGTTCAAATAATATTATTATAAACTATAAGTACAACCGACTCTATCTTGATCAACATATGATAAACACCACTGACAGTATAGCCTTTGACTGGATCTAAATGCCACCTCCACACCAACCTGCAAAACAAAGTTATTTACTAGCTTACAACACTCACCCACATATTCCTCCTCCCAAGCCAATAGTTGACGTCGTCATCTTCAAACCTCACCCTAAATTCTTCAATCTAGAGCATACATCTTTGCAACAAACAACAATTGAGTCTCAAGATGAATTATTAAAAATTTTATACCTCACACACAACGGACCCCTCTACTTTTGAATCCCACCAAAACGATATACATGGTTTATATCTTTGTACAAAATAATAAAGATGAGGCATTTTTCCGGTTCCTTCTGCTTTGGTTTTTCACTTTCTTCCTCATTGAATCCACCGTTAAGTCTTGCTATCCGAATATTTTTCATTGAAGAACTAAATGTGAACGCCTTTTCCACATAGATACAAATATTGATTCATGTTGTGGAAGACTAATTCCTTCTATTTGATTCACCTTTCGTTTTTTTTAGGGTTTTTTCGTTGGTATTGCTCTATTTTTTTTAGTTGCTTATTTTTAATATTTAATGATGATATTTTTTTTTCCTTCAAAAAAAAATGATGATATTTTTTTGACCGGGAATCTATTGACTTTGATATTTTTTTTAATATATTTATATTTTAGTAATACAATCGTCAAATTAATAGTTATTGAGTAGAACTCCTAAAAAAATAACTATTGAGTAGATGAAATTTATAAAGTTTCATAGAATGTTATAAATAAATACATGACACTTTATTAAGTTTGATTCAATTTACAATATTTTTGATAACAGTACTAGTATGTATTTGACAGCAATATTTGCATATGTTAAATGTTTTGTTCTCTCTCATGTATATCCCCATCTATCTATTCCATAAAGAAAAAAGTACAGTGAATCGAAGAAGCGAACAGATCCATCTTCCCATTCTCGACTCACCAACACCAACAACTTACCAAAGCAGACACCAGGAAGGACCAATGACCAAACAAGGATAAAAAAGCCACGTGGGCAGTAACTGGGAAATTGTGGTAGGTAAGTGACAACTTGACACACCACTACTATCCTATACAATTTCACATGCTAGAATTACACAATTTGCCATTGCCACCAACCAAACCAATTCAACAACAACAACCATTACCAAACCTCAAACAAAAGAGCATTTCATTTCATTCCTAATAAAAAATCATCATTCTCCATTAGCATAGCCATGGCTTCTTCTATCTCCACCAAACCCTTCCTCACTCCTTCCCGAACCGATTCTTTCTCTTCCTTCCTTTCTCCCAATTCCAATCTCCGATCCCTCTCTTCCGTCTACCTCCGTCCTCGTTTCCCCAAAAAACAACTCCGTTAGTATTCTCTCTCTGTTAACTGTTTGTTTCTTCCATTTTTCAATCTTAATGTTGTCAATTGTTTGTTTCTGCTACTTTGATCGACTCTTTGTGCAACCTGAATTTTTCTGTATCACTATTGTTCTTATTATGGATGGAATTCATATCATGTAACAATTTTTGAAATTGCATATATTATTAAATCTGTGTCTGTCATTCCTAAGGCCTAGCTCAACTGCAATGTTAATATTGCTAGGTTGGACATTTTCACCTGAGACCTCGCAGTTGTGCACTTGTGTATGAGTGTGAGTTTCTGCAGGTGCTTGCCACTTCATCTGCAGACCCAAAATAATAGCTGTCAGCTCGCGCGGCTACTAGTGCTAACATTCAATCACACTAGCTGATGTAGGCAGAGTCTATAAATATTTTATTGAAAAAATATATATGGCAACTTCTGTTAATTGATTTTCCCAGCTTTATTTTTAACTTCATATTCCGATTAGTTTGGTTTGAGACTATCTTAAACACAATGAATTAAAGAAAATAGTTACTGCTACTTCTCATGCTGGTCGCATCTTAGGAAGTCTAGACTAATGGTACTGTGATGGATGGGTGTTTAAGTTTTTGAAATTATTGATGTATTTTACAGTGATCCGGGCAGCTGGGAGTACGTATGGGAAACACTTTCAGGTTACAACATATGGAGAATCTCATGGAGGAGGTGTTGGATGTGTCATTGATGGATGTCCTCCTCGCCTCCCTCTCTCTGAAGCTGATATGCAAGAGGATCTTGACAGAAGGTACTGGCCTTCAAAACTATCTCATTGTCTTGACATAACTTTTGCTCTGTAAAATGCCCTTTGGAGGCTACAGAGGAATACTATATAAGATACACCCTCCGGTCACTATTATAAGCAAAAATCTACGTTTTGAATTCATTCAATTATTGATGTATGTGGTCTTTATTATAGAATGAATCTAGAATGTTGATTTTTGCTTATAATAGTGACCGGAGGGTGTAGATTTTATTGAAATGCTAGCAAGAGAATGTGACATTATGAATGATAGCTTACATGCAATGATTGCTTCGGACACTTCATGTTTTTAAAGAATAACATTGTAAGGTTCTTGTTTATAGGAGACCAGGTCAGAGCCGAATAACAACTCCCAGAAAGGAGACTGATACATGTAAAATAATTTCAGGAGTTTCGGAAGGTCAATATTTCTTCCGACTACTATTAACTTGGAGGTTATATGTTTCTTGACAAAAGTTCTTAAATTATAATCTATTGATTGCAGGAGTTACTACAGGAACTCCAATCCACGTAACTGTGCCCAATACCGATCAAAGAGGAAATGTGAGTATAGTTTCATGTTCAGAAATATTCAATAATACAAGCAACCATGACCGTGATTTATATGGCTATTAAAATGTTGTACTTTTGGATGCTTTTTCAGGATTATAGCGAGATGTCATTGGCCTATAGGCCTTCCCATGCGGATGCAACCTATGACATGAAGTATGGTGTCAGATCAGTTCAGGTATTGATCTTTACAGTGTAATAAGTTAGGCATTTTCATTCAATGAGATATGCATTAAGCTCATACATCTGAACTCCTATATTTAGGGTGGTGGTAGATCTTCTGCTAGAGAAACCATTGGAAGGGTTGCTGCTGGTGCTGTTGCTAAGAAAATCCTTAAAAAATTTGCTGGAACCGAGGTTTGTTACTTGTTTCACGAGTTTAGCCATACTAATGTTAAATTTCTTTAATGTTTTTTAACAGGCCAAGAATGATCTATCATGTTAGGAACATGTTGAGCTTTTTTAACCTTTCAATAGAAACTTGGTATTGGGAAAATCTCCATTAACTAAAGAACAATACAGAACTTCGAGGGTCTGCAACCTCCCTGCCGAAAGGCTCCCGTTTCCTATCTAATGACCACATGGCACTTCTTCTTTCTTATTTACGGGCAACACAGCTCATTTCTTACAACTATCTTAGCCCAACTAACCAACTAACTACTTGACAAACCCTCTTACCAAATGACCTAACAAGCACATATTATCACCCACCTAAAACAAATCATTCACATTGTCCTCAAGTTGAACAACTTGCAGTTGATAAAATCATTATTCCACCAAGTTCCCTAATATTGGAAACACGATGAACAAGATACATATGAAAAATTAGGATTTAATATGTTCTTTCACCCTGTCTATAATATACTGGTTATTTTGTTTTGGTCCCTATAACTGTTTTGGCCGAAATGGTCCTTATAATATAAACATTTTTCGTTTTAATCATTGTTTGACTTATTACAATTAATTTTTTTTGTGTAATAAGTATTCATAACTAAATGTTTTCAGCTCCCATTTGATGGACTTCTGGATCCGTCTCTTCCCCCCATCTCATAGACCTTCTTCAGTGCCCATAACAATAATAGTTTTGGTAGTGTAGTGACATCTATTCTGCCGTTCATGTCTCTAAGGAATTCTTGCAAATAGCTTTATTTTCTCTCTCTCAGCAAGAGGAAGAGTGAATTCACGAGTCACTTGGAATGCCAGAATATGATCACTTACCAAGAGAATCTTCGATCATTCTAGCTGAAATGATATAGAGTGAAATGACCTACTAGGTCTGGTTCTCAATTGAAGCTTCACTTCTCATATTGTCCTGCTTTCTAACCCTTTTCTCTTCCTTAGAGAGTCACGCTTGACCCAGAAAATATAATCTCCTATACCCTACAATGTTGTCAAATCTGCAGCATGGCGGGTTTTGTGTTAGCCACCATAGACTGCTACACCTATTGTATCTGCAATATTTCCGCCATAGGCCGCAACACCATGTTCATATAGTGGACTTTTGGTTGGTCCCCATACTCTGCCGTTCGCCATTGATAACATTGATATCCCATCACACTAATGGTTTTAGCTTGGCTTATTAGATAAATAATTGGTCTTAGCTATTGAAATACCAGCTTTCCTTTTTTTGTTCTCCTTCCTATTCATGCTTTTCTGCAACAACCATTTTTGCCAAAACCTCCTCTACAGTCATCCATCATATCAAAAACCAGATCTAGTAGTTTTGGTTATGGAAGCTTGCTTACCAGTTTGGTGTCACCAAAAGGTTTTAGAGTTATTAGATTGTACTTCAGCCTTTGTGCAAGTACTAGAACGAGGGGATCACTTAATTGCCATCCTCCTATCCATACTGATCTTGTGTAATATGTATAGCATCAGCGTGTTTGTCTGAGCTTATTTACTAGATATCTCCCCTCTCTCTGTCTCAATTTTTCGATCACCAATGCACGTTTGGTGCAGATTTTTTAGTATGTTGATTGTTATGTTAGTATTTTGTCCCTTGCCAAGATTCGAACCCTGGACCTTGAACTCCTTTAATCCGTTAGCTCAACCAAGTGAGCTACCCATCCCCTCCCCATTTGGTGTGGATATATGTGCCTTTTAACTGTTTAACGTGTTTTACTTTCCAATTCATTCAGAAATATCATTGGCCAAGTCTTTAATTTTCAGATTCTTGCCTATGTCTCTCAAGTGCACAGGATTATTCTTCCTGAAGACTTAATTGACCATGAGACACTGACACTTGATCAGGTATAATAGCAATTTTTCATATTTATATATTCCAGAATGTACCTTTTATAAAACTGTTTGCATTAAATTCTGTGTTGTCAAGTAATATTCTAAACATGGAGATGACTAGCTGTTTTTATTTTTAATACTTTTTTATGGACATTTGGATGCTACTTAGTAAAAATGTTGTAGTGACTAACTAATGATTAGTTGTAACATGGAATGCATTTTCAAATCATGCTTACCATGTTACAACTAATGATTTTGTCGGAAGAAATTTTGGCATTCATATATGTAGTGACTAAATTGTCCTTTGTTAAATTTAAACTCAGTAAATAATTTTTCTTTTCCACATTTCGAATAGATGTACTCTAGAATATCAAACTGAAAAGAAAAAATATTAGTTCACAGAGGAAGAAATAACATTGTGATCTTAAACTGAAACTTGACTTGCTTTTTACACGACTGATGAGTATTACCAAGGAAATGAGAACATTATTTAGAAAGTGGGTGATCAAATTTTTACCATTCCAACCGGTAAATGTGCATTAATGTCAACTATTCTCTTTATTTGATATAACAATTTGTATGGAATATAGATGTATAATTAGTGTGTAAATAAATATCTCAAAGGGGACAGTTTGTACAATTTTCTTTTTACTGATGATGAATGTATTGATTTGATAGTAAAGAGGAACACCTTTAAGATAAAATGTATAAAAAGTCATTCTCGTCAAAACATGGGTAATTCATATAACTAAAACATTGAATGAGTTTAATCTGTAATAGACTTTATCCTGTATTTTGACCAAATAACTGTATCTACTGATTACTTTTCATAGAAATCTTACCTTGCTCTTTTTGTATTTATTTATTATTGTTGTTGTTGTTGTTATTATTATTATTATTATTATTACGTACTTCCAAGAAAACTAAATAATCTAATCTAAGTGTGTGAATATCCTAATTCATACTACTTATTTTATCTAACATATGCCGTCATGCTCTTCTGTTCAGACATTTACTTGCCGCAGTCTTTCAAATTGGCTCATTATTATTATGATTTGTTTTAATGTTACTTTTTCTTTTTTGGTAAAATTGTATTAATATTTCTTACTGTTGATGTTATGATATTTTATTCTTCCATCTCTGAAGTCGAATTCCTGGTTTGCCATTACTTTTTGGAATTTGTCCAGATTGAGAGTAATATTGTTCGATGTCCAGACCCTGAATATGCAGAGAAGATGATATCTGCTATTGATGCCGTCCGAGTGAAAGGTGATTCTGTTGGTGGTGTTGTAACATGCATTGTGAGGAACTGTCCACGTGTAAGTCTTTTCACCTCTCTGACAAGTAAAAATAATTCTGCAAGAAAATAGGGTTTAGTGCACAGATTATCTTCTAAAAGTGATAACAACCACAAGGGTTTTCTCGGGAAACTATATTTGTCTTTCTGATTTTCAACGGAAACATGATAGTGACACCAATGAATCAGATTGAAAGAACACAATTTATAATCATTTTTTTTAAAAAAAAAACAACTTCGCATATTGTTTATATATTCTCCTCAAAGACCATCTTTCAGCCCGCCCTGTGACTGTAATATTGCTTGATGATTGATCCAGAAATTAATTTAGTAAATATACATGATATAGAATTTTGTGGAAACTCTAGAAAAACCAGTGGTAATTAAATAAACTCAGACAAGCTGTGCTCTTTAGTCATCTAGGATTCCATGAGTTTGGAATCTTACCTTCCAGGTTTTTGCTGTATCATCCATATACCGATACAAGTATTAAATTTGCAGCCTATCACTATTAGATTGTTCTTTGAGGTATGGTCCTGTTATTTGATATTTAAATAATAGGAATGAGAGAAAAAGGAAGAAAACAGCACTGCTTTGAAACAATCCCTGTTGATTTGTAACTTTATATCTCCCTTTATATATGTACTTGCATGCCTGATATCTTATAGGCATTTCCAATCCTTGCATTGTTTTGCAACCAAGTACTTTATGTTTGTATTGTTCAGATTTTTCAAACTTTTTTCAACTAGAACAGAAAATGACTTCATTATTTCTCAGGGTCTTGGTTCACCGGTATTTGACAAACTTGAAGCTGAGTTGGCTAAAGCTGCTATGTCATTGCCTGCAACCAAGGGTTTTCAATTTGGTAGTGGGTTTGCAGGTATTGAAACTTGCTTATACATATGACAATGAGTGCTTTGTCTTATACTGATCAATGTACTTTACTTGATCAATTGTGTCTGGGGTATTTTCTGATAGCTTAATGAAATCATTATAGGTACCTTTTTGACTGGGAGTGAACACAATGATGAATTTTATATAGACCAAAATGGAAAAGTGAGGACAAGAACAAACCGCTCTGGTGGGATACAGGTATTTGTTCAGTTCTATAACAAATTAGTTGTTTCTAGATATGTTATATGATAGTCATGTTCTATATTTGTTATATTCTATTGTTTATATTTAAAATCAGGGTGGAATTTCGAATGGAGAAATAATTAACATGAGAATAGGTTTCAAGCCGACATCGACTATTACAGTAAGTCCAATATCTTCTCTCTCTCTCTCTCTGTCTCTGTCTCTCTCTGTCTGTCTCTCTCTCTTTCTCTCTCTCTCTGTCTCTCTCTGTCTGTCTCTCTCTCTCTCTCTCTCTCTCTCTCTCTCTCTCTCTGTCTCTCTCTGTCTGTCTCTCTCTCTCTCTCTCTCTCTCTCTATCTCTCTCTCTCTCTCTCTCTTGCTCTCTCTCACACACACACACACACAATAACACATCATATCAAAAACCAATGCCAGGGGAGTAAATGAGTTGCACTCAAGTTCTAACTTGGCAAATTTAAGTGTTAATGTTGTGTATGGGGGCAGAAATCTCAACCTCCTTATCACTCTACCTTATATCCCCTCTATTAAAAAAAGCACTCCCCAACCACTAAATCAACCTTATATCCCCTCTATTAAAAAAAGCACTCCCGCCCCCACACCGTTTTCACCCTTGAGGTGAGGTGTGTTTGCCAAAACAAGATCAGCTGTGTAGGAAATAAGATAGCAACTACTAAAGCTGCTTATTGATTTCCATTTTCTCTATTTGAATGAGACAATTGCATAGTTATATGAAGTAGTAAACATCATCTGATCAGTGTACAGGATGTATGGTTTATTCTTCATAGACATGCCGGGTTTTCAGGTACCAATTGAGGAAGCCTTTTGTTTGCATAATCTTACTGCCTCCAGTTCCTTGGCATGCAGATGTTCACATCCCCCTCATTTTTAGCTGATTTAGGTGGTTTGTTGCACATGACAATGACTTTTCTCTCTTTGATATGAATTGAACATAATGTTATCCCTGTGCAGAAGAAGCAATCTACAGTGACTCGGGATAAGAAAGAAACAGAGCTCATAGCCCGTGGTCGTCATGATCCCTGTGTTGTCCCGAGAGGTTAGTATATCAGCCTTTTCTGAAGTGCTGCCTATCTTATTTTCATCCCATTATTTAAGGTTTTATGTTGTCTCTGATAGCAATTCATCTAAGTTACTGAGAAAATCATTTAGAACCGAGTTAACTTTGTCATGAAAGGGCAAAATAATTTTTTACATGACATTATTTTCATAAAGATATGTAACCAAAAGACTTTTTTTTTTTTTTAAATTAAAAAAAACCATGAAGACAAAAATCTAATGTTAGGAAGATATATATGTTTCTGTGACTGATTTTCTATTAGATTTCAACTCATTTTCTTGTCCTATCTTTTCATCACTACTAAAGAAAATTTCTTAAATTTTTATTGGACTGGACTTGCAGCTGTACCCATGGTAGAGGCCATGGTAGCTTTGGTACTTGTGGACCAATTGATGGCACAATATGCACAGTGTAATCTATTTCCCGCAAACTTTGATTTACAAGAATCCTTGTCAGCTAAATTAGAAACAGAAGAAGTGCCCTTCTGAAAATGAAAAGGGTGCATATATCAGTAATTGGTCTCAAATAAAATCTTCATTCTGGCTAGTGTTTAGTGGACAGCTTACTTTGATGAAAAGTTCAAATTTCCTCAAGAGGATCCAGTTCTTGGACTGCATCTTGTATTCTGGCAGATATATATGTTTGCGGGTGCTATCTATGGTTTTTTTTTATTAATATAAAAGGTTAAAAACCATGTTCTTTTTTCTCTGTTTTTCTTCTCGACATTGTTTCTAGAGTGTCATACTGCAGAAGCACATATAGATGTATTTTTATAGTGACTTGGTATTTGTTGTAACAAATTTTGTAGTTTTTGGAAGTCTAATTTTTTTTATAAATACTGCTGTGTTTCAATAAATGAAGCTTTGGCAAGTTTATCTTGTTTGTGTTACCCTTTATCACTATGAAGACAGAATTAGTGAATTATTTCTAGAATTTTGCTCTTTTGGGCCTCTCACAAATGCTCAAACTGTTCGGTTCGTCAATATCAAACAATATTTTGTGTTTTTAAAGTCTTCGATAGGTAGCTACCAAAGATTGTTTTTGAAGAAAATCAATCTCTACGTCAGTATGTCTTTTGGAGATTTGGATTTATGAGAATGAATTCTTTGTCAAATGTTTTATGTTTGTTGAAGAAATGTTAAAAGTTGATCCGTGGGAATCCATGCTTGCAAGAAATTTATTTCAATTTCTCAAATAAAAGAAATTGAATTTAATTAGAAATTTATAATTCGTTCTTTCGAAAAATAAAAATAAACCAAGAAACCCGATTCAATACTTTATTCGGAATCAATTTAAAAAAAAACTTAAAATATTATATTTTTTCAAAAGCTAACTGAATTATGCATGTCTCTCTAACTTTTATATTCATAACAACATAACTTAACAACAACTAATATAAAAAATCCTCTAAACACTAATAAAAAATGTATAGCCGAAGAAATGTGGTTAGTGTACATATAATGACCAATAATTTGTAGTTGTTTGCCTGTATAACAAATACAGTATTTTCCTAAATATTATCGCAGTGGCTCATTGAGACGACAACTTTTGATCGTCGTTTGGTACAAGTTGACTTTTTAACGTACACGCTATATATTTATGACATATGCATGGATCTCTAACTCTATTCTCTATAATTATATTGGTGTTGTCATGTAATATGGGGGGAGAGAATATTAGAGCTCTTTAAAAATTGTCTCAAGGAAACCCGTAACATTTTTTTAATTATATTTGTCGTTTTCATTTGTAGGTATATTTTTTTTGAAGAGATTAAAATGAATTATATTACCACAATAAAAATGGCCTTCCTAGCACAATGTGTACTAAGGAAGAAACACCATATACAAAAGTACTCGGAACATTATTTACAAGGCAAAAGCCAAGCACCAAAGAACACACAAAAAGAGAGAAAATCACATTAGCCTATGCCAAGGGTAGAAAACGGGCAAAGCCACCAACCATGGTAATAGAGGGGTAAAGTGACGTATTTCCCCTTCAATCACATAAAGGTTAGAGACTTTATTTTATCCACCACCTGCGTAATAGAGCAAATTTTGTCATTGAATATCCTATTATTTCTTTCTTTCCAAATTTCTCATACTGTTGCAAACCATATGACCTGTAAGATGGAACGCCTAGACTTGGCCACCCCACCAATGTAACTGAACTGATAATAATGATTTGCAACATCATAAGGCCAAACTGCAGATAAACCAAGCCACCGAAGAATATGATTCCAAACTGATCCAAATAGATTACAATGAAAAAATAAATGAGAAGATGTTTCCACCTCCCCACAGCCACCAACACACGACTGAGCGTCAAAGGCAATAACATGCCGACAGAAAAGATTGTCTTTAGTAGGGAGCCTGTCGCGAAACAGACTCCAGACAAATAAAACCACCTTTAGGGGAACGTCCTTGTGCCACAGAGATGATGCAGGCACCGCTATATCAACAGGAACGTTAGCATTATCTGTTAAACGACCTCTAAAAGACACACCACCCACCCAAGCATCCGACCAAAAAAGAGTATTTTTACCATCACCCACAACCTGACTAATGTTAGCATGAAACCACTCCTCAGACCGTATAGCCGAGACGTCACGCCACCAACTAGACGCCTCACGACCACCCTCCCTGACCCGATCATCCTCCACTCCATAATGAGCTGACAACACCCTACACCACAAACTATCACTATCAACCAACAATCTCCAGCACCATTTCCCTAAAAGAGCAATATTAAAGTCCTTAATTCTCCTTACCCCCAAACCGCCAACCTCCTGACTTCGATAAATAGACTGCCAATCAAACCAAGAAATTTTCCTGTGGTCTACACTCCCCCCCCCCAATTTTTTACCTGACGAAGCCTTGAAGAAGGATATGGCATAAACAAGCAACGATGACAGAACAAACTTCAACAGGACCAGCCGGCCACCCAAGGACAACTATCTCGAGTTCCACCTCGACAGTCTAGAATGAATACGCTTCATAAGAGGTTCCCAAAAAGCCAGACAACACACATTACCACCAATAGGCAACCCAAGATACAGAAAAGGAATAATGCCAACCTTACAATTCAAAACCAAAGCTGCTTCAGCTAACCATGACCCATGAATGTTCACTCCGACAAGAAGGCTCTTTGAAAAGTTCACTTTTAAACCAGACAACTCTTGAAATAAAAGGAGAACTGCTCGCATAGCTCGAATATTGGCCTATGATTTTTCGCCCAATATTAAAGTGTCATCCGCAAATTGTAGATGCGACACCGACATCGGGTCATACATACCCACTTTGTAACCAGTGAATAAATTATTAACAGTCAGCGCTTGCATCAAAACATTAAAACCCTCCGCCGCCAAAAGAAAAAGAAAAGGCGAAAGAGGGTCACCTTGTCTCGATCCCCTTTTTAAAGAAAACTCATCCGTTGGAGACCCATTCACTAAAACCGAAGCAGTAGCTGTCCCAATACATTCTTTTATCTATTTACGCCACAGTGTCGGAAACCTCATTTTAAACATCACCTCATCCAAATAAATCCAATCGATAGAGTCGTATGCCTTCTCAACATCAACCTTAAAGAGAATCAGTTCCTTTTTGCATTTTCGCGCTTCATCTACCGCCTCATTAGCCACCAGAATACCATTGAGAATCTGACGACCTTTAATGAAAGCCGACTGCGAATCAGAGATAACCGACCCAATCACAAAACAGAGTCTATTCACAAGAACCTTCGCCAAAATTTTATACATACTTCCCACCAAGGAAATGGGGCGAAAATCATTCAGACGATGTGGATTGTCAACCTTAGAAATAAGTGCAATAAAGGTACTATTTATCCCTTTGGTTAACTTTCCGTTCCTATGAAACTCCACCAAAAACAGCATCACATCGTCCTTCAAAATGTCCCAAAACTCCTTAATAAAACCAAAAGAAATACCATCAGGGCCTGGGCAGTTATAACTATCACAATCCCAAATTGCCGCCTTTACCTCATCCAACGAAAAAGGCTTAATCAGACCAGCCCCTTGGCGACAAGATAAAGACCGAAACTGAATTCCATCCATCATAGGCCTGTTATCACGGCTAGAATGAACATGGGCAGCAAAGTGAGAAAACACAGCCGCGCGTACCCTGTTAACCCCTTCGACTATCTCCCCATCCACTATAAAAAACTGAATAACATTTCGTCGGCTTCTACTAGACATAATACTATGAAAAAACTTTGAGTTCGCATCACCTTCACGAAGCCACTGCAACCGCGACTGCTGCCAACTAATACTTGTATAATACGAGATAGCAAAAACAGTTCCTCAGAATACCCATGAAGCTGTTCTATTTCCTCATCCAATAAAACCGCTGATTCGGCCTTCATTTCAATAGATATAATACGATCATTCAAGTTGGAAATTCTAGCCGGTAAATTATTTGAATGACGCTGATGACAATCCTTTAATGCTAATTTTATAAGTTTGAACTTCTCTTTTAAGACGTAACCGCCCCATCCATCCAACTAATAGCTGCACCATTTTTCACGGACAAACTCTTTATAACCTGTAAATTTCTCCCAACAATGTAACATCCGCAAAGGACGAGGACCCCAATTCTCTTCATCAATACTTAGCTGAATTGGACAATGATCAGAAAGCCCCATCGATGTAGCCAGCTGAAAGCAATTTGGCCAGGTCATACACCACCTTTCTGATAACAAAAATCGATCAAGATGACTTTCCATCCCCCCGAAACCATGTAAAACTGCGACCTCAGAGAGGTAAATCAATCAAACTATTCATACCAATAAACTGATTAAAGAAATCGCTCCCTGCATGAATGCCAACATTTCCCACACTTCTACGCTCTTCCCTACTTCTAACAGTGTTAAAATCCCCACACACACAAAGACCATGGTCAAGTAAAGATGTCAGCCGAGAAGAAATATTTTGCCAAATAGACTGCTGACGAGAACTATCACATGGAGCATAAACATTCATCAGAGAGAACTCCTCCCCAGAATTCACAAACCGACCTCGAATCATTAAGACATGATCAAATTGTATTGAAACCTGACGTAAGATTTTTACATGTCATAAAACTATTTACACGTAAGTATAATAGGATCGTTTCCACAGGGAGTTGCGTATATCTTAAGCATTTTAACGTCATTTATCATATTAAGTGTTTGGGTATAAATTGTTTGTTTGTGTAAAA